>Ga0315535_1000026_pt1 | contig 83215 bp, 64 predicted proteins | sample SalMarSW160220MG_2_FD_203092 | JGI IMG/M metagenome (GOLD analysis project Ga0315535, IMG submission 203092) | Salt marsh sediment microbial communities from the Plum Island Ecosystem LTER, Massachusetts, United States - Salt Marsh Sediment SW1602-20 ... | reverse complement strand
GCAGGCTTGGCACTGTCCGCTGCAAGCGCTCTCGCAGCAGACATCGTCTACGCACAGGGTGCTGTCGCACTCGCTTCCGTCGGCGCAGCTCTCGCCCAGGGGCTTGAGCGTGGTCTGGCACATGGGATCGTCCGCGCACTCGTCGACGCAGCCGGTCTCGCATACGCAATCGTAAATGGTGTAGTAAATCTCTAGCCCGCTCGGGTGTTGATCGGCGCAGGTCTGGTAGCAGGCCTGATCGCCGCTCGAGCAGTTGCTGAAGCACACCAGCATGTTGTAGCAGTCGCTGTCGTTGTAGCAGGCGTTGACCTCGTCCATGCAAGCACCCTGGCCCGAGGTGGCGGCCGAGAAACATTCGTCGCAGGTCATGGTGATCGGCGTGCCGTCTATGTAGGGCCGGATGAACGAATTATAGACGGCCGAAACCCGGCCGCTGACACCGTAGCTTGCGCACTGCGTGTCGCCGTAGGAAGTCACACCGGCCACAGTCGTAGTGCCGCGCGAGAGCTGCGGCCCGCCGCTGTCGCCCGAGCAAGGGCCGCCCGAGCCCTGGTTGTACCAGATAGTGATGCTGTCCAGCCCGGCCAAGGGTCCGTCTATGTAGTGCCGCTGGCTGGTATCGCCGTTGGGATACGAGGTCAACCCATAGCCGACGTGGGTGACCTGGATGCCGCTGGCCAGGTTGTCCTGGGACGGGGTCATGGCCGGGATGACCGGCGTGCCCGAGCCTGCGCCCACCGCGCGGATCATGGCAAAGTCGTAGTCGCCGCCGGTGTAACTCGGGTGCGCCTCGAAGTCGGCAATGTTGTACACGATGGCGGAGCCGCTGTTGTAGTCGTTGCCCTGGACAACCCACTGGGGCGTCATCTCGGTCACGCAGTGGCCCGCCGTCAGCACGAACAGGTTGCCGCCGTTTTTCTCGATAATGGTGCCCGAGCAGGCGGCGGTGCTGGCCAGCACCGCCACCACCGCCTGGTGGGTGGTGTCCAGCTCGCCGTTGATGATGCCCGACTGGGTGTAGTCGATGTGCGCCGGGCGCTTTGGTCGTTGGGAAAGATCTGTCGGGCTGCAGCTCATCGCGGCCGCGACCGAACACAACAAAAACAACGGAATCATCCTTCTGAACATTGGCCTCTCCTCATCAGGTTACAAATTCATGTAGAAAAATCCACCTGCATACTCGCTCTGCAAGGCGGACATGTCAATCGCCGGCTTCCCGCGCGGAATAATTTACATGTGCCCGGCGGTTGCATTGATGAACCCGCCTTCCTCCCCTCCCCCCGGCGAAAGGAGCGTTCCTCGTCCCCCTTCGCCGGGGGTCACTTCCATCAAAACAAGCTCATGGGAACCCGGCGATTGATCCGTATGTCATAGAAAGGAATACAGGATCCGGCAGCTATCAAAAGACGCTGTTTTCCTGGAGAATGTACTATGAAATCAATATACATAGCAGTGGTTTTTCTTTGCCTGGGTGCAAGTTTCGCCTCGGGCGTCATGGTCGACTCGGCTCTCTCCGGCGAACAGACCGTGCCGCAGGCCAAGCCGGCCGCACGGACCCAACCCGAGCCCGAACCGGCCCCGGCCCGCCCGGAGTTGGGACAGGCCGCCATGTTCATCTCGGCCCTGGCTCGCCCGCAGGATCGGGTGCGAAAACGGCCGATGTCGCTTGCAGAAGCCGAAGCCAGAATCGAAGAGGCGCTGGCCACCTGTGACTATTTACAGCGCATGCAGATTATTTCCGAGATCGTCAAGGGCGTGAACACCAACGAAATCCCGAAACTGCTTTCGCTGGCCAAGAACATTCCGCGCGGGGAGGATCGCGACAGTTTCGTGCAAAACCTGATAATCCGCTGGGCCGAGCGTGACGTCGGCGGGGCGTTGACCTACGCACAACTGATTGCCGACGGCGGGCAAAGAACAAATGCCTTGCTGTCCGTAGTCGACGTCTGGAGCCAGCATGACTTCGATGCGGCCAAGGAATGGATACACGACCTACCGGCGGGCGGGCTGCGCTCTCAAGCGCTTAGACAAACGATGGCTAGCCTGGCCTATACGAATCCCGAGCGGGCGGTCGAACTCGGTGAGCAGGTCGACCCCCTGGTCGCCCCGTACCAGCTCAGCGCGGCCTATGGCCAGTGGGCAACCGTCGATCCCCGGGCAGCGGCCGAGCGGGCTTCGGGCGCCAAATCGGGCTTGATTCGCTCGCAGGCCATCAGGTCGGTGGCCGCCGCCTGGGCTCACACAGATCCCGATGCCGCCTTCGAGTGGATCGACAGGCTGCCCTCCAAACAGGAGCGCGAATCAGCAAAGGTCGTCGCGATAGCTTCAGTTGGCCGCAGCGATCCCAAAGCGGCCGTAGAACGCGTGATGGCCGAGCAACCCGACGGCGACTCCTGGGCCATGATGCAGGCGGTGATTTATCAGGCAGACGCCGAAGACCTTCCGCGCGTGTTCGACTGGGCGCGCAGGCTGCCCGATGAAGGCCTCAGGGCGGCGGCAATAGCTACCCTGGAAACCCTGCTGGAATATGAGGATCCCGAACCGGCTGCCGTTGAAGTCGATGACGACATTCCGCTCGAAGAGCTGTCGGAGTTGCACACCAGCGGTCACGGCAATGCGGGGTCCGCGGTGGCAATCGACAAAGTCTGTTTCTGCGAGTGTCCCTGCGGATCGACTAGCCAATAGCCGCCGGCAGATTGAGGCATACCCCCTCGCCGGCAACGACCGCGCCGTCCCGCTCTTCGAGCCGGCAGGCGGCAAGATGGGGATCGTGCTCGAAGAAGAGCACCCAGTTTTCCTCCAGCGCCCGGGCCAAAAGCACTTTCTTCTCTTCGAGCGTCAATAACGGAAGCTGATCATAGGCCATGATATAGGGCAACCTGATGTGAGCGGCGGTAGGGATCAGGTCGGCGCAGTAGACCAAAGCGCCGGGACCCTCCTCGACGACCACAATTTGCTGGCCCGGTGTATGGCCACCGATGACCTTCACCCGCACTCCGGGCGCAATCTCGCAATCGCCTCGCAACAGGTGCAGATCGAACTCCCGCTCCCAGACGGCGAAGTCGCCGCCGAAGAAGCTGCCGCCGTCCCAGGCCGATGGATTCTCTGCCCACTTGAAGCACTCTTCCTGGACATGCACGCGGGCTTCTGAAAAAACAGGCCGCAAGCTGCCGTTTTCTTCCCGGCTCAACATGCCGCCCACGTGATCGAAGTGCAGGTGAGTGGCAATTATATCGGTGATGTCGTTCGTCGCGTAACCCAGGCGCGAAAGCGCTCCGGCAATGCCGCCGTCGTTTTGCAAGTGTCTGTAGATCTTCTGCTGCTTGTCGCTGAAACGCCTGCCGATACCGCAATCGACCAGGATGCGGCGGCCATGCCCGACGAGCAGCAACGCCCTTAAAGCCATAACTATGCGTCCCTGCTCGTCCGGCGCATGGTAACGCGACCACAGCGGATAGGGCACGATGCCGAACATCGCGCCCCCGTCCAGAAGAAATGTGCCTTCCAGCACCGCCTGTGCTTCGTAGGCGCCAACGCGCATAGCAGGCTCAGCCTCCGCTTTTCTTGTCACTCGGCTCAAGCTATACGATACTCTAGTCAGGTTTTCAACCGGGCAAGACGATGGCAATCGGATACGAGATATACCTGCGGACGGATGAGAACATGGAGCCCTTGACAGAAGAGCGGGCTGTTGCGGCTCTGCGCGCCTCTGGATTTGAGCCCCTCGATGGGCGGCTCGGCCAGTTGGATCTCGGTCACGGGAAGCTGGTTGCCGCCGTCTACAGCGGCAACGACTGGGACGCGGCGATAGCCTCGTCGCCCGTTGAATCTGTGACGGCTACAGACGATAGCGCTGCGCCTCTTCTGGGAATCAACTTGTCCTTTCCACTGGGGTTGCCGGACGCAGAGGGAGACACGGCGGTTGGTCGCGCGTTGGCTGTCGCATCCGCCCTGGGGGTTTCCGCCTATGACCCGCAGCTCGGATCGCTGGTCAGCGACGCCGACCACGAACGCATAGTCAGTGCCTGGCGGCAAAGTCACGACTTCCAGTTCGATGTTGCGGGCAACACCGATCTCGGCTCGGGAGCGCCCACGCCTGCCTACCATTCGCGAGCGACGATACCCTCGCGCTATAAGCTGATGGCAATCATTGCCTTGGCCATCCTGCTGCTGATCATGATGGTGCGCTCCTGCGTCGAGCGCTGGATAGAACACGATATGTACGAGGCGCCCGAAAGCTCGGAGCACTGAAACGCGCACGTGAGGCCGGATGAAGAAAACCCCCGGGAAGAAAACTCCCCGGGGGCCTGGCCTTCCCGTTTCCACCCTAAGGTGGAAAATAGGCTACAGCTTGTTCTTGAAAACTTTGGCCGGCCGGAAGCCGACGGTCTTTGAAGCCTTGATGCGGATCGTCTGACCGGTCTGCGGGTTGCGACCGTTGCGCGCCTTGCGAGTGCGCACGTTCCAGGTGCCGAAACCGGGATAGCTGAAACGGCGTCCCTTCTTGACGGCCTTGCGAATGCCCATGAAGACGGCATCGACAACCTCACCGGTGGCCTTTTTGGTCAACCCCCATTTGTTGTTCTTGGCGATTGCATCGATCAGTTCTTGCTTGGTCATAACAGTTCCTCCTCGAAAAGTTAGCTGAAACTATCGGCTTGATTAGCAGAGCCCGCACAAACTGTCAACCCAAAAACGCAATATCTTGGGCCATGTGAAGAAGACCCACAATATCTACAGCTGGCCACATCATGTTATCAACATACATGTCATGAAGTGTCGCCCAACATTCTTCGGCCCGATTGCAATTTGGCACACCACGAATAGAATGTCCCGGGTTGAAGGTAAACGCACGAGGCGGCAAGCATGAACATCAGCACCCTAGAGATCGACCCGCCTGTCTTTCTGGCTCCCATGGCCGGCGTCAGCGACTCGCCCTTTCGCTGCATCGCGCGCCGGCTGGGTTGCCCGGCGGTTGTAACCGAGATGGTCTCCGCCGAGGGAATATCTCGCGCCGGACCCAAGACTCTCGAGTTGCTGACAATCCAGCCCGAGGAACACCCGGTGGTAGCTCAACTGTTCGGCCGCAATCCCGAAAGCCTGGCCGAGGCGGCGCGAGTTTGTGCAGGGCAAGGCTTCGACGCGATCGACATCAACATGGGTTGCCCGGTCAAGAAAGTCACGCGACACGGGGCGGGCGCCGCTTTGATGCGCGATCCCGATCGGGCAAGAAAGTTGGTCTCGACCGTGAGAAAGGCGGTGCGGCTTCCGCTTACGGTAAAGCTGCGCGCCGGTTGGAGCGCAACCGAGAAGAACGTCGTCGAATTTAGCCGCCAGCTGACTGATGCCGGGGTCGATGCCTTGATTGTCCATCCGCGTACGCGCTGCCAGGGCTATTCGGGCGCGGCCGACTGGGAGTTAATCGGCGAGACTGCTTCGGCGGTAGACGTGCCGGTCATCGGCAACGGCGACCTGCGGGCGCTCGAGGATGGCAGGCGCATGCTTGAGCAAACGGGGTGCGCAGGTGTAATGCTCGGCCGGGCCGCCCTGGGAAACCCCTGGCTGCCGGGCGCCATGGCCCGACATTTGTCCGGCGTGCAATCTCTTGACTACCCGCCCAGCGCCGATGAACGCCTGGAAGTGTTTTGCATTCATCTGCAAAAGATGATTGACTTGCTCGGTTCAGAGCGGCGCGCCGTGCTGCGTATGCGTAAGCACCTGGTGTGGTACACGCGTGGCATCGCCGGCGCCGGCGCGTTGAGAAAAAAAATCTGCCGCATGGAAGTCGCCAAGGATATGACAACTTCGTTGGCCGACTTGCTAAGCGCAAACGAACAGGAAAGGTCTGATTCGACATGCCATTGAAATCCGCACTGGACCTGGCTTCAGGAAAGGCATGGCGATTGTTGACCATGCTGCTTGGAGACTCCCCGGATGCCCTGGGCGCCAGAGAGTCTCTGGCACGTGCGCGGGAAGCCGCAAACCTTTTACAGCGAAAACTCGATTCCAGCAGAACAGACCTAGAAAAGGCTCGCCTGGATGTTGTGAACCTGGAGAGAGAACTCGAGCAAACGCGCAACGAGCGGCTGGCGTGGATGGCCAAGGAGTCAACCACCCGCAAGGATCTGCAAGACGCCAAGGAGCGCAACAAGGAGTTGCTCGAGCAGGTTGTTCGACTCACTCACCAGCAACGTCAGGCAAAGCAGTCGCTGCTGGATCAGAAATTCAAAACCGAGGCCACCCCTCTCGAGCGTAATCGTTTCGAGGCCGAGATGTCGTCCGCCAGAGCACGTGTGCGCGAGGCCGAAGAACGATCCAGGAGGGCCGAGGAAAAGGCAGCCCAGTTGGTGCCGCTCAGGAAAGAAATTCAGCGTATGAAGGAAGTCGAATCCCGCTTGGCCTGGGAAAGCCGTCAGTCACAGGCTCATCTGAATGCCTTGCGCGCAACTCTCGAGAAGGTACGCCAACTCGAGGAACAAATCGCAGGCTATAGACCCTCCGCAAAGCAAAAGCCGAAAACCGGACTGCGCAGCTACCGCAAACCGCGTATCCGGCAATCACGCCGCGCGTTGATCGAAGCCTGATTTCCGCTTCCGGCTATCGTTCGAAACCGCAGCCGTCGTCGATGTGCGGTGTACTTTCGAAGCAGCGCTCTTGGTTGACACGATCGTAGCGGTACTCGGTTACCGCCCCGGGACAGTTGTAGGCGTATATCAACTTCTCGCGGTCGGAAAAAGTCTCGATGCGCACTGAGTCGGGAGCATTCTCCCGCGGCCAGGCTGGTGCCGTGCAAGTTCCCAAGAGCCCACGTTCACAGTTCATACACTGCAGGCACATTCCCGAAAACCCGCAGACCTGATTCGTCTCGCAGTCGAAGTCGGTATTGCAGCTTCCATCCGGACCGCTCCCGCATGAGCCGGCCGCCAGCACCAGCAGCAATAGCCCACAGGCCGGCAACGGGCATGCCGGGATTATCCGTGAAAAACAGCGTTTCATGAACCGTAGTACCTGTCCATCAGGTCGCCGAGGCCGGAAACCGCCTCCTGGACGTTACGCACCGCCGAGGGGCGAAGTTTGTGGTACATCTTCTTGAGGTTCGAGTGCTTGGTATTCTCGGCCTTGCGATCGGTCACCTTCACCAGGGCCTCGGCTACTTCCCCGTTTCGGCCGCGCAGGAAGTCGCCGAATGTCTTGGGCGAGCCGGCCTTGATCCAATCGGCATGGAACGGCTCGAGTGCCGCTATGAAATCATCTATCAGGCCGTCGACCGCCTCGCGCACCGCGCCCGGCTTGATTGCCTTGAGCACGCCGAATCCGGCCTTGACCGCCAGGCCGGAGATGCCCTTCTTCTTCTTCACCTCGGAATCGAGCAGTCGGCAACAGTCATCGACAATATCACGACGCCTCTGCGGCAAGGGCAACTTCGCAAGCAACGTGGTCATCACAAGCCTCCTGTCTTGTTAGACCTCTACCCGAACCTTGTAAATATTTCAACCGGGATTGACACGAAATCCATAAAGAGGTACGCAGAAAATGAACAGACAAGGAGGTAGTCATGAGAGGTTTAAAGATGGGGTGGGTTGTGTTTCTTTCAATCGCTGTCGCACTCGCTGCCTGCGAAAAGAAGACGGAGACCCCGGCCGAGCCGGCCAAGGCGAAAGCCGAGGCCCCCGAAGTCAAAGATCAGCCCGAAAACGCCAAACCAGAGGCGGACAAACCGGCTTCGGCGGCCAAAGCGGCGGATCCGGCCCATAAACTTCTCGATGCAGCGATCGCAGCCCGGGGCGGCCTTGCAAAACTCAAAGCCATTTCCGGCATTACGGTCAAAACCAGCGGCAACTACATGAGCATGCCCTACACGGCCAGAAGCTTCATCCGCCCGGGCGACAAGATGCGCATGGAAGTGGCCATGCACAGCGGCGAACAGATGACGATGATGTTCGGGTTGCAGGATTGCTGGACTCAGAGCGGCCCGGTGGTCATGCCGTGCATGAAAGACGAGCAGGAGAGCGACCGCAAGATGATGGCTTTCGACAAGGCGCTGATGCTCTGGCCGCTTTCAGAAAAGGGCTGGCAGATCACGGCCGGCAAGGTCAAACAGGGCGATCGCGAACTGGACAGCCTGGCCGTTACGAACACGGAGCTGGGAATCGACGGCAAGCTGCTTTTCGACCCCGAAACCCACTTGGTGGTCGGCGCTTCATACAAGGGAAATCACATGGGCCAGGCGGGCGATATTGCTTACGAGTTATCCGACTACAAGGATTTCTGCGACGTCAAGGTGCCCGGAACTTCCAAGATGACTTTCAACGGCAAGCCATACATGGACGAGAAGTGCCTCGAGGTAGAGTGCGCGGCCTTGCCCGACGAGAAGTTCGCCAAGCCTGAGCAGGTCAAGGACGGCACCATCGCCAAAAGGCAGATCCCGGGCGGAACGATCGCCTGCTTCACGATGAAGGGCCCCTACACGGGAATGCCGGCCGCCATGGGCAAACTTGGCAAGTTCATGCAGGAACAGAAACTGGCCCCGATGGGCCCGCCGATGATGGTTTATCTAAAGGGTCCGCCGCGGGTCAAGAAGGCCAAGCGTTTCGTCACCGACGTGTGCTTCCCGGTAGCGGCGCCTGCGCCCAAGAAGCCCCGCAAGAAAGGCGCCTTTACCATAAAGGGCATTAAACCCATGCAGGTGCTTTCGGCTTACGGCATCGGCGACTACAATAAGAAATCACCCCAACTGATGAAGCTGTTGATCAAGGAAGCCAAGAAGAGGAAGCTGAAAGCCGCGGGTCCCATGGGTCAGATAGCCTACAGCGATCCCAAAACCGTTCCGCCAAAGCAGTGCGTCTCCGAGATGATGATGCCCATCAAGGGCAAACGCGTAAGAAAAAATCACGTTAAAAAGTAGGCTTCAGTATTTGGCCAGGTAGCGCTCGACCTCCCAGTCGTGCACTAAAGCAATATATTCCGCCCATTCATTCCTCTTGGCCTCGACGAAGTGCGAGAAGATGTGCTCGCCGAGCACGCCGCGAACGAATTTGCTCTTGGACATGATCCCCACGGCCTGGCCCAGATTGTCGGGCAGCGAGTCGATCTTCAAACGCCGGCGCTCGCGATGGCTCATGGTGAAGATGTTCTTGTTGACCGGCAGGCCGGGATCGAGATTTCGCTCGATACCGTCGAGTCCGGCGGCCAACATGACCGCCATTGCCAGGTAGGGATTGCAGGCCGGGTCGGGCATTCGCAACTCGACCCGGGTGCCCGCCCCGCGCCGGGCCGGCACCCGAGCCAGCGGGCTGCGGTTGCGCTCCGACCAGGCGATGTGGGTCGGCGCCTCGTAGCCGGGAACCAACCGCTTGAACGAGTTCACCAGAGGATTGGTCACGGCGCAAAACTCGCGCGCGTGATCGAGCAGGCCGGCTATGTAGCCGCGAGCCACTTTCGAAAGCCCGTCCGGGGCGGACTTTGCGAAGAAGGCGTTTTGGCCGTTTCTGTAAAGCGACTGGTGCACGTGCATGCCGCTTCCGTTGATGCCGAAGATCGGCTTGGGCATGAAGGTGGCGTGCAGGCCGAAATCGAGGGCTACCTTGCGAACTACGAAACGGAAGGTTGCGATGTTGTCGGCCGTCTCCATGGCCGGACGGTGCTGGAAGTCGATCTCGTGCTGGGCCGGTGCCACCTCGTGATGGGACGCCTCGACAGCGAATTCGAGCGCCTTTAGAGCCACGACAATGGCACGCCGCGCGTCCTCGCCTCGGTCGATCGGCGCCAGGTCGAAATAACCGCCTCGGTCTTGTGTCTCGACCGAGGGCTCACCGTTCGGCTTTCGCAGAAACAAGAAGAACTCGGGCTCCGGTCCGGCATTCATGACGTAACCCATGCGGCTGGCCTTCTCGCAAACCTTTCTCAGCACCGTTCGCGGGCAGCCGTCGAAGGAAGAGCCGTCGGGTTCGCAGATGTCGCATATCAGTCTGGCCACATTGCCGGTCTGCTCTTGCCAGGGAAACAGTTGGTAGGTCGCAAGGTCCGGCTTGAGCAACATATCCGACTCTTCGATGCGAGCGAATCCCTGAACAGACGAGCCGTCGAACATGATCTGCCCATCGACTGCCTTTTCGAACTCCGACTCCGGTACCTCGACGTTCTTATTGATGCCCATGATGTCGGTAAACTGCAGGCGCAGGAATCGAACATTGTCCTTCTCGAGGCGATCGAGCACCGCCCGGCGGCCAGCCTTTTTCATAGTGTCCTCCAGATTTAGCATTAGCTGCAAAATTGCAAATACATTTTGCAGAAAAGAGCAGGCAGCATGAAATTTGTCAACAAGTATTTACAGATTCTGCAGGATTTATATGTCGATCACACAGGAAACCAGGCTAATCAATAGAGGCTCATCTCTTACCGCCCCGGCGCGGCCCTTTTCCCCGGCCCTGCTTCCGCCCCCGGGGGGGCCCGCTTCTCGGCGCAGGCCGATTGGCCCGCGAGCGCTGCTCGTCGTGCACTTGATCGGCGTTGCGCTTGAGCAAGTAGGCGACGATCTGCACTACGCTGTCGTGCTCTAGAACTGCGCGCGCCTGTGCCAGGTAACCGTCGCAAATAGCTGCTTCGGCTGCTTCAATGAGACCTTCGATCTGTGCCATATTACGACCCTCGACCATTTTTTCGGCGGATGGAAACTGACGCTCCTCGAACTTGATCTTGAACTGGCGCTCGAGCACTCCAAGAGTTCGCAGGCGGCGGCCGCTGACCAGGCTGATGGCGGTTCCCGCCTTGTCGACCCGACCCGTGCGCCCCACCCGGTGAAGAAAAATGGCGGGATCCTCGGGCAACGAGAAGTTGATCACGTGGCTCAGATCGCTGATGTCGATCCCGCGGGCGGCCAGGTCGGTAGCCACCAAGAAGCGCAATTCGCCCGCGCGGATGGCGGCCATGACGCGCTCGCGTTCCGACTGGGGAAGCTGGCCCGAAATCATTTCCGCCTGCAACCCCTCGCGGGCCATTAAAGTGGCGATCAGCGATGCGTCCTTGCGCGTGTTGACGAACACGATGGCCGATGAGGGCTGCTCGACCGCCAGCACGTGCAACAGGTAGTGATGTCGCGGCAGTTCGTCCCCGGTGACGTAGTAAGCATTGGTAATGCCCTCTACCGAGAGCTTGTCCACTGACAGATCTATGCGCACCACGTCTTTCGTATAGCGGTCGATCAGGGCCGCCGTTTCGTTCTCGAGACTGGCCGAGAGAATAATCACCTGCTTACTGTTCTTGCAGCCGTCCATCAAGCCGCTGACATCCTCGTAGAATCCCATCGAGAGCATTTCGTCGGCCTCGTCAAGCACCACCATCTCGAAACCGTCGAGATGCAGCACGCCTCTTCGGGAAAGGTCGAGCAACCTGCCCGGCGTACCGCTTACGATATCGACTCCCTCCTTGAGGGCCTTGATCTGGGCGCCGATGGGAGCGCCTCCGTAGACGGCCAGTACCCGAACACCGCGATGGCGCCCGATGGCGGAAAGTTCGGCAGCGATTTGGGCGGCAAGCTCGCGGGTGGGGGCCAGCACCAGCAGGCGCGGCCGGCGCCCGTCGTTCTGCGGGTCGAGTTTCTCGCACAATGGAATTCCGAAAGCCGCCGTTTTTCCGCTGCCGGTCTTCGAGCGCAGGCTGAGGTGCCTGCCTTCCCGGATGGGGGGAATGGCCGCGCATTGAACTTCGAGAGGATGCCTGTAACCCAGATCGCGCAAGCCGGTGATGATATCTTCGGAAATCTCTAAATCTTCGAAGGTAACTTGTGGCTCACTTGTTTGCGTGTCAGCGTTCATGGGCGCAGAGGATATGCGAATCGGCCGGTGACTTCAAACTTTTCTCCAGAGTGCCTGCCCGAGCTCGGCCAGTTCTTCCGGACCTCGGATCACCCGCGGCAACGATTCCACCAGGCGCAGCGGGATATTGCCGGCGAGTTCCTTCATTCTTTCTACCTCGCGCAGGTGGATATCGCGGCGAGCACGGCAGTGCAGGCAGCTTTGAGATTCGGGCTGCAGCTGGTTAACTATCACAACGCTCACCGGAATTCCGTGGCGCTCAAGTTCGACCAAAGTTCTGGTTGTCTCGAGCACCGACATTGCCTCGGGAATGGTTACCAGCGCAAACAGGCTTCGGCGTGCGTCACAGATCAAGTCACGAGCTTGCGTTATCCGCTCGCGGGTCGACAGCAACTCACGGTCGACATCGCCGGCCGAGTCTCCGGGACCGCCGGGGACCAGCTTGCGCACGGCGCGGCCGATCTTGGAAAACGCACTCTTGAAAACGAGCATCTTGCCGATCCAGCCGTCCAGCATCCCGGGTAAAGTCAAAAGCCGCAGGGTGTGGCCGGTAGGCGCGGTATCGAAGACCACCGAGTCGTAGGCGTCTGCGGCAATGGCTTCGAGCATGATCTCGAGCGAGATGAACTCGTCGACGCCGGGCGCGTCCGCCAGCATGCCCAGTGCGTCTTTCATTGCCTGTCCGAGACGACCCGTTTTGCCTTTTCCGCCTACGCTCATGGTCCCGGTCGCCTGGGCCCAGCGGGCTGACGAATCGACCTCGATCGCAGTCAAGTTGGGCTCGATCCCGGCGCCGCTGTCTCCTATGCGCATGTCGAAGACGTCGGACAACGAATGGGCCGGGTCGGTCGAGGTGACCAGCACCCGCCGTCCGGCGCGGGCCAGGTTGACCGCCGTTGCCGCCGCCAGGGTGGTCTTGCCCACCCCGCCCTTGCCGGAGAAGAAATGTAAAAGCGGCCTGGCCGCGTCCTTTCCGGAAGTGTCTGTGGGCATCACAGAAATGCCCGCACTACCGGCAGCACCGAGCGCGAGAAGGTGACCGGCACTCCCTCGAAATCGTCGAACATGTAACTCAGGTAGTCGAACAGGTGCGGTTTGCGGGTGTAGTCGATATCAGGCACCGGGCCGAACTCCTCGACGGCCAGGAATTCGTCTGCGCTGCCGGGACCACCGCTGAGCAAGCCCAGCGGACCGATCAGATAGCGAATCAGTTTCGCAAAGTCGCCGAACAAGCGCACCTGGGAGGGATAGGCCGCGACCATCTTGAGTTTGTTGTCCAGTTCTCGCGCGTCGAGGCGCAGCCGGATGCGCGCTCCGCGGTAGAGCGGGTTGAAGCGCATGGACACCAGGATAGTGTACTCGTAGGCCGGCAGCTGGAAAAATGCCGCCCGCCGACCCGTGCGACGCTCGAGATCGTCGAGTGCCCGGGCGCAGAAAAAGTGCGTCAAATCGTGCTCGGGCTGGCCGCCCTGCCAGGCCAGGGTGAAAACTGCGTCAGGCTCGATTTCGTCTACGACCTTGCTGACCGCCTGGCGAATGCGCTCGAAAAACGGGCGCACGTCTTCTATGGTGCTCTTGCCCGAGTACAACTCGCTCAAGCGCCTGTAGATCTCGACCTCGGAAAAGTCCAGGCAGCCTGTTTGCTCTTCGGGAATCCCGATGATTCCAACTGAGCGCAGACCCTCTTGCTTGCGCACCTCCCCGTAAGCCGCGGGCTGCAGATCCGACTCGAAGTACAACCCGTCGCTGTTAGTGACCCAGACCACCCGGGTTTCCGGTCCCAGGCGTTGCAGCAGTCCGGCCGTGGGTACCTCATCGTCGTGGTGAGCCAGCAGGTAGAGCGGCCGCTTGAAGGAAGCCAGCCGTTGATTGAATTCTTCGCCCCGTCGATATGCGTTCTTGAACATGGCTAGTCAATATCCGGCTGAGTAGATGATTGTCAAATACGTCAAAGACGACTGTTGCCGGTATACGGTCATTGACGTAAGCTGCAAGGATTGAATCGGAGGGAGCACATGTCACGCTTGGCTATTTTACGAGTAATACCTGGATGCCTGATTGCGCTACTTGCTTTGGTCGCATGCCGTCAGGCTGACGGCAAGCCGAAACCCGGACAGAAAGCAGAGCGCCGGGTCAAGAAAGCCGGACAGCAACCCTGCCGGGCCCACTCCGAGTGCGCCTCGGGGGTCTGCTCACACTACAAGGCCGACAACGGCCTGTGCGCGAAGGTCGGCTGCAAGCCCGGTACACATGCGGACAACAACCACTTCTTCTGCAACCCGAAAGGTAAATGGGAAAAATCCAGGCGCGTCGGCCAAGCTTGCACTAAAAGTTTCGAATGCTTCCAGCCCACCTGTTACATGGATCCCGTCTGCGATACCCGCCCCAAGCTGCGCGCGCTGTGCGAAGGCGGCACCTGCAAACAGGTAGTAATAAAGAACGCTTGCAGCGCCAAGGGTCACAAAAAGCTGCTGGCCCCCGAGGAATACTCGCTCTCCGCCGACGGCCGCTGCATCAAGAGCATGGCCCAGCGCCTGCTGAAGACCGTCTGCGTCCCCTGCGGCAACGGCGTCTGTGACAAAAACGAATCGCACTGTAACTGCCCGGCGGACTGCAACTAATTCGATTCACATTTCGATCGGATCTTCAGGCAACCATTAGACCGCTTTCACAGTCAAAGGGGTAGAAATTCGGAAAGCGAGGAATGAGATGCTATCGAAGATCGTGAGTTTTTTACTGGCCGGCCTGCTGATTACCGTTGTTCTTTCGACACTGATGGCCTTCAGCTCTGTGCCCGACGGCGTTGTCCGCGTAGAGGAACTGGCATGTTACTCGAACGGCGAACAGTTGGTGTGCTTCGACGGCCCGATAAAGCAAAAGCTGGCATGCGAGCGACTGGACGAGAGCACCGTGCTTTGCAATGGGACACAAAGTTGAAGGATACAGCTCATTGTCTCGGATTGACCGCCAGAAACTCCAGAAACTCATGGAAATCTGACCCGCGCTCCTGAATTTTCGTCGTCACAGGTTCAGTTGAATCTCCTAACTAACCGATAAACATGGAGTTATAAATTGGCGTGGGGGTTGCTTGCATTCAGGGCGTTGGCAATCCATGAACATCTGTAAACAGGAGGAAGAAGATGAGATGTCATTACAAGGGTCACGGCGACTTCATTTTCCTGATTCGCGACATTCCCACCGGAAGCATTCTTTTCATCGGCCGCGTGCTGGATCCCTCCGCCTGAAGGGCATTATAGCTGTATCCCGCAGCTTGGCATCTGTATCGCAGAGATTACACCTATCCCCAGCCTACATTCGGCGGCATCTCGGTTGTCGCTCAATATCCCGTAAAGATGGATATTTTTCATAAGCGAGCATGACCCGGCTGGCACGCTTCGTGCTTTTACTTTTTATATCGACGTGATATTCGATTCAATCACAAGGAGGATAACAATGAGATATCTAAGAACCAGCCTGGTTTTTGTTGTCATGTCATTGCTGGCCGCGGGCTGTGCTGGTACCGGCGCCGATGAAGATGTGTTCGTAGTGCCGCCGGACAAAGCCGACGATTTTCTGTCGCTGACCGCCCAGGAGTATCAGCTCGAAGGCAGAACCACGGTGACCATCGAAGCCGAACTGGCCTCGCAGCCAGAAGATGTCAAGCTCAAGCGGGTTCAGCAGCTGATCCCGCTCAAGCAGATCGTCATCGGCTGGTTCTTGAACGCCTACATCGGGCCCGACGAGGAGGATTCGAACAAGGGTTTCGATTGCCTGACCAAGAACGGCTCTTACGAAGACATGGAAATCACACCGCTTGCGGACGGGCTGACCTATTCTTTCACCTTCCGACAGGAGATTGGCGGAGCGCTCGATCTGCTCGGCAAGCTGCCGACCACGATGGGCGAGGACGGGCGGCAGCACTTCGATCTGCTGATCGGCAAGGTCTCGAACGAGGACATGGCCCGCCTGGAGACCAACCACGAGTGGTACCGCAGCTATCCATGGTCGAGCTTCGACCCGGCCAAGGCGGATGCCGACAAGGTCGAGAGCGTGTCCATGGCCATCTGGCCCGAGCCGCGCTCACCCGACGCCTGGATCGACTACAACTCGCTTTTTGCAGACGGCGTTGTGACCATCGGGGTGCATTTCGGTTGGGATTATCACAGCGACTATCATCTGAAGCATTCGCGCGAGATCTACGACTGGCTGGTTGGCGAGGGTTACTCTTCGCCGGTGGCCTCGTATGACGACTACACCCACACCTCCGGCCCGTTGACCCGTACCATCAAGGCCAACGGCAAGCCGGTCGAGGTGAAAGTATGGCTTTTCTGGGGCAAGCCGGGCAGCGATACCGACCCGGACACCGACGCCGGCGGGCGGGTACTCGAGGACGATATGCGCGAAAGCTTCAAGTCCCGCGAGGTAATACTCTACTCCGGTCACAGCGGTCCCTTCTACGGCTTCGCTTTGGCCAACTGGAACAAGACCGACGAGGGCGACCTGGACGACAGCGAGATCCCTTCGCTCGACATGCCGACCAACACCTATCAGGTTGTTCTGGCCGACGGCTGCGAAACCTACGCTCTGGGACAGGCATTCTGGGACAATCCCAGCAAGGCCAATCGTACCCAGCTCGACATTTTGACCACCACCAGCTTCTCCAATGCGGCGGGTCCCTATTCGATCAAGGATTTCATAGAGGCCATCGCCGGCACCGGCAACCCGGACGAGCAGAAGGCGGAAACCTTTGGCGAATTGCTTCACAAGTTGGACAGCAACTCGTACTGGTTCAACACCATGTACGGCATTCACGGGCTTGACAACAACCCTCACCTGCACCCCTACGCGGACGAGCGAGTGTTTTGCAAAAGCTGCGGCAGTGACAGCGACTGTGGACAGGCCTACAAGTGCGCCCGCCTGGAAAACCAGGAGGACAAGGCCTGCTTCGGATTGTGCACCGCGGACGACGGCTGCCCCGACGGATGGAAATGCATGAACATCGCCAGCGGCTACACCATGCAATGGAAGGCTTGCGTGCCCAACAACTTAAGCTGCACCGTTGAACCCGAACCAATCGAGAAGCCCGGCCTGATGCTGAACGAGGTGTTGGCCGATCCGCCCGCCGACATGGCCGGCGACGCCAACCAGGACGGCACGCGTGACGCCAGCCAGGATGAGTTCATCGAGATCGTCAACTACGGTACCCAGCTCGTCAACCTTAGCGGCTGGGCAATCGCCGACGGTACCGGCACCCGCTTCGTCTTCGCCCAGGGAGCGACCATAATGTCCGGCAAGGCCCTGGTTGTTTTCGGCGGCGGCAACCCGCCCGATCGGCTGGGCAACAGCCCGACCTACGTTACCAAGAGCATGCTGGGCCTGAACAACGGCGGCGACACGATATCTCTGATCGCACCCGACGGCGTCGTGGTCGACAAGTTGATTTACGACAAGGCCATGGGCAGCAACGACTGCTCAATGGTGCGTGCGACAGACGGAGATCCCGATTCGGGGTGGATACAGCACTCACAACTCGGCTCGCCATACTCGGCCGGCACCCGCTCGGACGGCACGCAGTTCGAGGCCGACTAGCCGATTTCGTATTCTTTCAGCTTGTCGTAGAGTGTGCGCAGGCCGATCCCCAGACGCATAGCGGCATTCTTGCGATGACCGCCGGTGGCTTCGAGCGCCCGGATGATCGCCCGGCGCTCGAGTTCCTTGAGAGTGACATCGGGGGCGTGACGCTCGCCTTCGGACGGTGTCGTCAAGAGGCCAGCCACCGAGATCTGCGCACCCTCGGACATGATGGCCGCTCGTTCGAGCACGTTGGCCAACTCGCGTACGTTGCCGGGCCAGTCATGCACGCGCAGGGCCCTGCTGGATTCCTGGTCGAGCACTAGCCCGGGCTTGCCCAGCCTGTGGCCGATACCAACCAGCAAGTTTTCTGCAAGCGGCAAGATGTCAGCCGGTCGATCCTTCAAGCGAGGAAGGCGAATCGGGAAAACAGCCAGGCGGTGATAGAGATCTTCCCTGAAACGGCTTTCTTCGATTTCTTTCTTCAGGTCGCGGTTGGTGGCCGCCACCAGGCGGATATCGACCTCGATGATTCGCGTTCCGCCTACCCTTTCAAAGTTGCGCTCTTCTATTACCCTGAGCAGCTTTGCCTGCAACTCGGTCTTCAACTCGGCGACCTCGTCGAGGAACAAGGTGCCGCCGTCGGCCAACTCGAAGCGTCCGCGTTTACGGGCGACGGCTCCGGTGAAGGCGCCTTTCTCGTGGCCGAACAACTCGCTCTCGAGCAGCCCGGCAGACAGGGCAGCGCAGTTGACTGCCACGAAGGGCCTTTGGTTGCGCCGACTCAGCGCATGCAGGCGCCTGGCCGCCACTTCCTTGCCCGTGCCGCTTTCGCCCTCCAGAAGAACGGTGGCGTCGGTCGGAGCGACTTTTTCCAACTGCTGGCAGACCTTTCGCATGGCCGGATCGGTCGCCACCATCTCGACCTCGCCATGCAGGGCCAGTTGCCGATTGTCCTCCAGCAGCCGTCGGTGCTCGAGCGCGCGTGAAGTCACCAGACGCAGTTCATCCGGGCCTGACAGTGGTTTCTGCAAGTAGTCGAAAGCGCCCAGTTTCATAGCCTCGACAGCGCTTTCCACGGTGGCATGGGCGGTCAGCATGATCACTTCCGTCTCCGGCTGCTCGGCATGAACCTTGCGCAGCAACTCCATGCCGTCGAGTCGGGGCATCTTCAGGTCGCTGATCACCAGGTGAAAATTGAGGCGAGAGAGCAGCTCAACTGCCTTTTCACCGTCGGCCGCCAAGGTCACTTGGTAGCCTTCTCCACCAAGGACTTCGCCGATGAAGCTACGAATACCTTCTTCGTCATCGACAACCAGGACGCGCTCCAAGGCGCACCTCCTCAGCCAGCCGGCAAGCGTACCACGAACTGTGCGCCGGCCTCGGGTTGATTATTCCGGGCTTCGATGTCGCCGCCGTGCCCCGTAACGATCCTGCGGGCCACGGCCAGGCCCAGTCCTGTCCCCTTGACGCGCCTGGTATAGAAAGGCTCGAAGATGCGACTCTCCTCTCCAGCGACCAGCCCCGGCCCACTGTCGCTCACTTTAAAGACCAGCTTGCCGTCCTCAAACGCCAGTGATACTTCGACTTTCCCGTCCTCCCCGGACGCCTGCAGGGCATTGCGTATCAAGTTGACCAGCACCTGCTGCATTCGCGCCCGATCCAGAAGCCAGGAATCCGGTATCTCCCCGGCCTCGATGCGCACGGATTCGGAACCCACCTCGTCTACGGCCGCCCGGACAAGCTCGACGGGATTTACACTCTCGTGCTTGAGTTCTCCGTTGCGGGCGAAATCGAGCACATGACCGGTCAACTCTTCCAGTCTGAGCGCCTCGCGCACCACCGTCTCGGCGCCGACACGGCCAGGGTGATCGGCCGGAAGTTTTTCCAGAAGAAGCTGCGCGTGCCCCTTGAGCGAAGCAAGCGGGTTGCGTAATTCGTGGCCCAGCACGGCCGACATCTCACCGAGCAAGGCGAGTTTTCGTTCGCGCTCGAGTTGACTCTGAACCAGTTCGGCCCTGCGGGACAGGCGAAAAAACACCAGGGCCAAAAGAAGCAGCAACACGGCAGCCGCCAGGCTCGCGCGAAAAGTCCAACCGGCTCTTGAAATCATCGCACCGGCCACCAACGGCTCGAACTCCAGCACCAGCCGTTCCGGCGCGCCTTGCCCGGGGTGCATCCATTCGCATCCGGGGCCACAGCCCCTGTTGCCCCGCCCCCGGTGATGCCGGCCGCGACCGAAAGCCGGCGGCGCCACTACCCGGACACGCCCTGCCGTCCAGTCGATGTCGAATAACGGATCGCTGCGACGTGACACCCGAGGAAGAAGGCCGAACGATCCGTCGAAACTTCCGGCCGAGGCCGCAACTTGTCCAGAGCGCTCAACAACGGAAATAGCTCGCAGGCCCTGAGGCGTCAGGTCGTCCACTATGTCGCCGAGCGACTTGGAATCCGCTGCCCCGGCCAGCATCAAGGAGCGCTGCACCAAAAAAAGCAAATCTCTTCCGCGCGCGCGGACGACAGCGGCGCCCGCATCCCTGGCACTCAGATAACCCAAGAGGCTGGTGACAACCAGGACGGCTCCCATGGCCAAGGTTGTAATCAGCAAGCCCCAACGGGCTCCAGGCGAGTATGTCAGCGATGCCTTCTTCATGGCTGTTCCCAAGAAAACAGGCGGGACGATTTCCGCCCCGCCAGTTTATACAGAGGCGGCCCGCGATCTCAAGCTGCGCTCATCAGCGGTCGCCACCGCCGAATCCCATGCCGGGCATCGGGCCGGGTCCGCGGCCGTGGCCGTGACCTTTCCCGCCGCAGGGGCCCATGCATCCGCCCATACATTTACCACCGAAACCCTTGCCGCGGATTGCTTTGAACTTCGCGCGTTGCTCGGTGGTCAGAATCTCCATGACGGCCAGACGCTGATCGACGCGCGAGGTGCGTAGCTTTTGCCGAAGCAGATCCATCTCGGCTTGTTTCGCCAAGATGGCCCCGCGATCGGGACGTTCGGCCGACCACAGGCTCTGCAACTCGCCGCGCTTGGCGTCCAGTTCGGTTTTCGTTCCAGCCATGGATTCGATCATCTTGGTTCTCAGTTCGGTAATCTTCTGCTGCTGTTCCGCGCTGAGATCCAGTTTGGCGAATGCCTTGAACCCCTGCCCGGCGCGTCCCCCTTTGCATCCGCGGTGTCCACGTCCACGGGCATTCGCGTCGGCGACGGAGAGAAGAGCAACCAGGGCAATCAGGCTTCCAGTAAACAAGTACCTTTTCATGACAAGCTCCTTTCGTTGAGGGCCACATGACCCATGCCCGTGGTTTTGCAATGGCCATGCCAGCCGGCCCATCTTTCGCTAACGGCTGGATTTACGCATGTATTTCAATCGACAGAAGACGGCAGGGGCCGGCTGCAGGCCTTGTGAGGGCTTGAAAAGCGCGGGATCCGCATCCTGCGAATGCACAAACCGCACCTCCTTTGCAAAATGGATCCGGGGACGGGCGTCAGCTTGTTACCCAGCTCGAGACGTACTCCGTACCTTTGGGCGGATTGCCGATATCGGGCTGCTCGAAGGTCCAGCGACCGGGCAGGTTTTTCTCGCCCGCGCGGAGTTCGAAGTGGCACATTGCGATTCCCATATCGATCCGCTGCAGATCAACCGCGGTCATCTTGCGGTAGCCCGGAGTGCGGTAGAGATAGAAATGATAGTTCTCGACATCGCGTTGTTTCACTACGCGCCAGGGTTGCCGGTTGGAAGCGGAGGGAGCCAAGCGCGTCATTTCGAGTGCCGTGCTGAAGCGTCCGGCATCATCCTTGGCAAGACGGTCACCGAACTCTCCGTCAAAGAACAATTCCGACCATGGCTTGCGTTTCGTCGCGCCGGCCAGCAAGCGCAGGGCCGAGTCGAACACTCGCCGCCGGCCTGGAGATTCCCCCACCGGGCTGACGGCCGGGACGATCTCGTCCGGCTCGGCGCCGGCGGCATTGGCGAATGCGCCGCGCTTCAATGTCCCGCCCACCCAGCAAGTGGCCAGACCCAGGTCGGTGGCCACCAGCACGGCCCACTCGAAGACATACCCGAAATCTTCCATGCAGTGCTGGCTTTCGTGAACCAGCCCGACCAGGAAATTCTGCGCGCCCTTGATGAAGCCGTAGGTGCCGAGCTTTTCCCCGCCGCGCTTCTTTTCATCGAACGACTCCAGCAGCATCAAGCGAACCCGGTTTCCGAAGGGAGCCGGCGGTGGAGCAGCCAGCGCATCCCGCAGTGCGGCCCCCAATTCAGGCTCCAGGGGTCGCTCGATGTAGGTGCGCTGCGATGATCGGGCCAGGATGATCTCGCTGACAGGGCGGCTGAAAATCATGGACCGATTGTCGTTTAGTTGGAGACGACGGTCAAGTCCAGCAGGTGAGGATATGCTCAGAGCCTTTCATCCGCTCCGACGTCCGGGCGCTCGTCTCTTGGCTGGCCGTCGATATCCTGGTCGCAGGTTCCGGCGGTAAGCGGCACTCCGGCGTTCAGTGCGCCGGCCCCTGACACGAGGTGAAGATCGCCCGCGGGCGGGTCTTCGAACCAGGAAAGCGGAGCGTTTTCGAGGTTACCTTGCAGGCCGGCTTGTCCGCCACGGTCGCGCAGGTTATGGGAGACGAGGTTGTTGAGCAGGCTCACGTCGGTATTGTCAAAGCGCCACTCGATCGACGAAAACGGCGCCTGGGAAGCGACAACGCTGTTGTGGGCCACGATCGTTCCGTGGGCCTGCTCCAGGCTGATTCCCGAATCGAAGCCGTATTCCGAGCCGAACAGATCGGTAGAGTCGACAGCGATGAAGTTGTTGCGAATCAGGCCGTCGTAGTGGCCGATGTAGCCGATGCCGGGATAAGGATCGTCTGCATAGACGCGCTGGTTGCCGTTGCCGTTTTCGCCCAGCCCGAATCCGATCCCGCGGGCGCAGTCGATGATCGTGTTGCGTTCGACCAGGGTGTCGCGGCATGAGACCCAGAAGTGGATGCCGTGCTCGCTGAGTCCCTGCTGGCACCAGAAGCCGCGAATCGTGTTGAGGCGCACCGTCCAGCCCCAGGCCTGGTGGGCGTCTATTCCGCCGGTGTAACAGTTGTTGCGGATCTGCGGCCGGCCGGCGTCGCTAAGTTCGATCTTGCAGCACTCGACGCTGCCGCGGTCTGCGAAGTATCCCCCGCCGCTGGTGTTTATCTTGATCGCCTGTTCGCCGGGGTCTTCGATCCGGACGCGGTAGATCCGCACGCCCTCGATCGATGCCCCGTCCCCGCCGGTCACGTGGATCGGATGGTAGTAGGCCCGGCGCAGCGAGATCTCGGCGATGGTCACCCGCGAGGCGGCGATGCTTACGATCTCTCCGGTCACGTAGCCCCCGTCCAGAACCACCGCCGCCGGATCGCCACTGGCCGATCTCAAGGTCACGTCGGGCGTGTAGAACGACAGGCGGCTGGAGTTGTCTCCGCCGTCCATCTGATAGGTACCGTCGGCAAGCATGATTGTAGTGTGTGGTTGTGCGTCCAGCACGATCTGGCGCAGAGAGCCCGCCTGGCCGGGCGTAACCTCGACCACGTTTCCCTCGGGAGCCGGGAGCATTTCGCAACTTTGGTCCGCAGGGCCCTGATCGCCGCCCTGATCAGCGCCCTGGTCGCCGCCCTGATCGCCGCCCTGATCAGTACCCTGGTCGCCGTCGCCCGGCTGCCCCCCGTCATCGCCCGCGTCTGCGGCGCCGTCATCCGCAAAGACCGCCCCGTCGCCGTCCTCAACCGCCCCGTCCGGCCCGGCGTCGCTACTTCCTATCGTTCCCTTGGTGCAAGCCGGCAACAAACAGGCAGCGCCAACCAGGAAAACCACCGAAGCCAGGATTGTCAGCCCACGACTAATGTCCGCCTCCGCCGGCTCGGTTGACAGAAAAGCGCGCCATGGTAATGATTGTTCCATGACCGAAGCGAAAAAGAAAGGGAGGAGCACGATGAACCTCTATCGGCTACAAGTGGCCGCGGCGTTTGTAGCGGTATTTGGTGGGTGTGGCTCCTCGAGCTCGCCCCTGTTCGACGGGTTCGTCCCCACGGGCGGGTCGGCGACGATCTTGGCTTCCACGAACTGCGACATTGACCCCGTGGGCGACACCGCGGTGGCGGGCATCATCATCGATCTGACCGACTTTGCCGAATCCTGCGAGGTGATCAACGCCACCCAGCTCTGTGGCAACAAGGCTGACTCCACCCGTGTGCTGGGGTTTGTATTGAGCGGGGAGGTCGGCGCCGCCGACACCGACCCGGTCGGCGCAGGGACCTATCGTTTCCTGGCAAATCCGCCCAGCGGTAAATTCAAGGCGGCCGCCGGGACCGCGGCCCAGGTCGATAGCCTGTGCGAGCCGCAGCCCGGCACCAAGGTGGTAGGTATGTCAGGGGGAAGCATCACCATCTCGAGCGTCAGCGATACTCGCGTCACAGGAACGGCCAGCATGCGCTTCGACAACGGTCAGGCGTTCGACCAGCCGTTCGACGTCGACGTTTGCCAGGCCACACTGGATCTTTGCGACCGCTTCTTGCCGTGCGGCTCACACGACTGCGTGCAGTGACGGCTACTTCATCATCATCGAAACCACCGTGATCAGCGCCCGGCCTCCTCCGTCGATCTTGGAGGCCCCCAGAATCGCCGTCTGGCCGTCCTTCATCTCCACGGTGGTCTGCACCACGGTGTGCTTGATTCCCTGGGCCTGCTTCCCGGCCTGCTTGACCCATTCCATCCGGTACAGGTGGAACTCCATCCGCACGGTGTTCTTCTCTCCCTGGACTACGTGCGTTTCGATGTCGACGGTGTAGGCCTGGTCCCCTCCGATGGTCATGCGCGACCAGCCGTTGGCCTCGGTTGTGACGAAGGCCTTGTCCATGATCTTGTAGGCGGTGTAGTTGAAGACGTCCTTGAGCTGCTTGGCCACCGCCTGAAGCTCTGGCGGAATGGACTTCGGTCCCTCCTTGGAGGCCATCACCAGCTTGATCGACAGCTGCAGCTGCGGCGGCTTGACGTCGAACCGCGCGACCATCTTCAACATTACGTCCACCACCGCCGGCTGGTCGACGATGGTCAGCGCCCGGGTTTTGTTCTCGAACTGCACCTGCCCGTACTTGGTCAGGTAGGGGCGCAAGAGTTGCTCCAAGGCCCGCCCGTCCGCATACTTGATCACGACGGTTACCCGTTTCAGATCCGGGCCGTGATCCCGATCTCGCCCCCCAGCGTCGGCCGCGCCGGCCAGCAGCAATATTCCCGTCAGAGTGACTACTGCAATCAGTTGCCTCCGCATGGCTACTCTCCTTTCACAGGCTCAAGTTCCGGTCGAAAACCCATACGATCTTTATCTTTGGATCATCGGTGCACATACGCACCTCGTATCGGTCGCTCTCCGCGGGCGGACGGGCCTGCTTCAGCGCCACCCCGGCATCCGCCGTGACAGCCTGCTCGACAGGCGCCTTCGGGGCGAAGTACAGCACCACCCCCACCGCCGCTGCGCAGGCGACCGCCGCCAGCGCCGCGGCCAGTGGCCGTCGACCGCGGTTCAAAGTGGGCCGCGGGTCGGGACGTACCCGCCTCCACTCCGCGGGCGTCAACTCCACACTCGCGGACAGGGCCGCGCCGGCCGCCTCGGTGCTTCGATCGAAGGCCAGCCGGCGAGCCCGACAGGCGGAGCAGGTTTCCAGGTGCTCCTCGAAGCGCCGCTGCTTCTTCCCGAAAAGATCCCCGCTTGAGTAACGCAGCCACAGTTTCTTTATCCGTTCGCAACTCACGCATCACCTCCCAGCAGTCCGGCCAATCTTTTTTTAGCCTCGAACAGATGCCAGCGCACGGTGGCCCGCCTTACCCCCATGGCCCGGGCGATTTCCTTGGTGTCCATGCCCTCGATCTGCTTGCAGACGAAAGCCGCCCGCTGGGCCGGGCTCAGCGCCTGCAGGGCTCTTTGAACTCGATCGGCGACCTGGCTTCCCTTGGCCGCTTGCAACGGATCGGGCTCTCCAGAGGGAAACTCGTCGACATCCCGTCCATCCGCCTTCCCCCTTTTGGATGCCTGGTCCAGCGCCGCCCGTACCGCCACCCGGCGGATCCAGGGCTTGAACCGCCTCTTAGGATTGTAGGAACCAAGGTGCCGGCAGACCCGCAGGTAGGCTTCCTGGGCCGCGTCCAGCGCGTCTTCCCGGTCACGGAGAATCCTGTAAGTCATCGAAAACACGGTGTTCTGATGCCTCTCCAGCAGGTTTTCCAGGGCCGCCCGGTCGCCCGCCTGAGCTTGTCGCGCTCGCTGTTCGTCCGTGATGTCCGCCAAAGCGCCTCCCAATGTCCTGAAAGCTATACCGGCCTGGAGGGGAAAACGTTGGGGATCATGCGACCTGGGGCGCCTCAAAACTACTGAGAACTCTCATCGAGAGTGGACCTGCGGTCGGAGGCAGATCACCGGGAGGAAGTCTTTTTCTTTCTTGTCGCTCTTCCCAACTGTAATCTGATTTCGGAGATCTTCTTTTTAGGCCTTCGAGAAATCTGCTTTTTATTAAAAACTTTTCTGGCACTCTTGGCCCCACTCACTCTTTTTCCACCTTGGGTCTTATTACATCTCTGCATTGCCCGAGACGTCAGGATGTCCTCAAGTAGTCTCAGGTCAAAGCTGCTGATATTCTTATAATGCAGTTTGGCGCGAACTTCTGCTAATTCTCTCTCAAGAGCTAAGACGCCAATTGCTTGATCCAAAAAGGATACAGAAGCAATTGGAATATTGTTAAAATCTATAACGATTTCATCATGATGATTCCAATAGTTTTTGAGGATCTCATTTATTATTAGACCATCATCCCTTGTGGTTATCTTATTGCCGCAAATCTCTTTGATACTGACTGTCTTAGGCATTTCCGTTTACCCTTCCTGTCTTCATAACAATATCTATTGCCGTCCCTGGAAATCTAACGCCCTCATCGTAAATCCTGGTTTTCTTGGGCTGAATCGACACCTTTCCGTTTTCGGATATGATAGATAACGTTCCATCATACCTTCTCAAGTAGTTACGAATGAAAGTTAACCCCATTCCCCCAGCCCTCTTCTTTCGGGTGGTAACACCTGGCTGAGTAGCCTCGAACAAAAGTGTTGAATCAAGCCTTGTTCGACGGTACTTCGGGAGCGTTCTAAGCACCGTTGGAATACCTCGACCAACATCGACAAAGCTAAGACGCAGTGTTCTCACAGTTGGATAATACTGAGCGCATACGAAACAACCCATCTTTGAATTTGCGTGATCCTGTGCGTTCGTCATTAACTCGATGAGTTGCATACGAAGCTGATGAAGATCATCATCGTCAAGCTTGAAATTGTACTCGGCAAGCTGCAACAGATCCTGAATGTAGCTCAGGTCGAGGCCGTCAATGTTTTTCAACTCCACACTAGTGGGCTTATTGAGTGCTTGCTTTCCTCCCTTGAGAAATAGTTTATCAAAACCGATCCGCCTTAAATACTCCCTACATTTCCCATGCGCCGGTAATCGCCCCTTGCATGTCTGACCATTATCTAGGCATGTATAGATTGCTGCGGATAAGACCGTCAACCCAAATGGTGCAATCCATTCCACGCGGCTGAGATCGAATAATATCTCTTTGTCGCGGCTCCTAATCGCGGCCGTACACTCGCGAATAATCCTTCTCGACCAGCCGACAGTCATTAGCTTTGGAAAAACGAACTCCTTCATGCGGTTCATTTCAACACACTCAGGACACCCAGTCTAGTGTAGCTTCTAGCGCCGCAACCTGTGCAGCATGCAGAGGGCACGGCCACAATTCTCTTCGGCGGAACACCCTGCGCTTCGCTTCGGGCACGATTCCGGCCTTCGGCCTCCATCGTCGAACTACTTAAACTCGCTTCGGCTCTGATATACAAGAAAGCCCCCACCCGATGGGTGGGGGCTTTCTTGTATGGCCAGGGGCGGAATACCTGCCTAACACCGGCGGGTTGTAAAACCCGACAACCACGCCGGTGTAACGGCCGGCACCGCTCCGGCCTTCGGCCGTCGCGGTCGAACTACTTGCCTCATTTCCAGTCTTGGTCTTACAAACAAAAAACCCCACCCAGAGGGTGGGGTTTTTGTTCGTATGGCCAGGGGCGGAATCGAACCGTCAACACACGGATTTTCAGTCCGTTGCTCTACCGACTGAGCTACCTGGCCGCAGCGGCAGAGGCTCATTATCTCAGTGGCTCCGCGCCTGTCAAGCGTTTCCTCTCCCCAGTATCTCCAAGGGTGTCTTTCCGGTGACCGCTGGTGTATAAGAGTCTCCCATGCACGACAACGTCATGCTGGCCTTTGCGATGACCATGCTCGCCGGTTTGTCGACCGGCATCGGCAGCGCCATGGCTTTCTTCACCAAGCGCACCAGCACCCGTTTCTTGTCGGCCTCGCTGGGATTCTCGGCCGGGGTGATGATTTATGTTTCGTTCGTCGAACTGCTCGAGATCGCCAGAGCCAACCTTGGCGCTGCCTTGGGAGCCACGCGCGGCGACTGGTGTACCGCGGGCGGCTTCTTCGGTGGCATTTTAGTGATCGCCTTGATCGACCGGATCGTCCCGTCTTACGAAAACCCCCATGAGGCACGCTCGATCGAGGAAATGTCCTCGCCTGCCGGCGACAAGAAACTGATGCGCATGGGCTTGCTGACCGCTTTGGCCATCGGCATTCACAATTTTCCCGAAGGCATGGCGACCTTCGCCGCCGCCTTGTCCGATCCGAAAATAGGCGTGTCCGTCGCCGTGGCCATCGCCATCCACAACATACCCGAAGGCATCGCCGTCTCGGTGCCGGTCTTCTTCGCCACCGGCAGCCGCGGCAAGGCTTTCTGGCTGTCGTTCCTTTCAGGCCTGGCCGAACCGCTGGGAGCGCTGATAGGCTACCTGATCCTGAGATCCTACCTCGGGCCCACCGTCAACGGTCTGCTGCTGGCCTCCGTAGCGGGTGTGATGGTATTCATTTCGCTGGACGAGCTTTTTCCGACGGCCCGCAAATACGGCCGCGGCCACCTGGCCATCTACGGGCTGGTCGCCGGCATGGCAGTCATGGCGCTCAGCCTGCTGTTGCTGTAAGCTGGTGACGGTAGTATACGAGAAAGGCTTTCATGATCTCACGCCACATCACGCTCGCTAATGTGCTGTTTGCGGCCTGTTGCCTGTGTTCGACGCCTTCGCACGCGGCTGATGATCGGCTTGACGAAAGTCTGGCCCGCATCCAGGCCATATCGAGGCGAGGCGCCGACGCCTTGGCTCTCGATCTCTATCTGAACGAACTCGGACATGTCGAATCGGCTCAACCCGATCAACGAGCGGCCTTCCTCAAGGGTCTCCTGTTGACCTGCATCAGGCTCATCGAACACGACGCCAACGAGCCCGCCATGCGCGGATTGGTGGCTTTGCTGCCGATCACCGGCGGCAAGGACGCTGAACTTGCAGAAATAGGCACCGCGGCCCGACTGGCGCTTCAGCGCTTGTGCGTAGATCTAATCCTGGCCCACCAGCCGGGCCTGGCGGTTACCGGGCTCGATGCCCTGCTAGTCGACGGGTCGGGAGACGCCATGCGCTGGGCGCTGCTGGTCAGGGCCCTGGTCGAAAGCGGGGATAACGACAAGGCTCAAGATACGCTGAAGCGGGCTCTTAGGTTATTTCCCTCGGCGCCGGAATTATTCTTCGCCCGGGCAACCCTGGCCGGTGCCCTCTCGCGCGAGGCCGTTGTCCACTCGAACTACGCCCGCGCCGGTATGCTGCTCGTCGGTGCCGCCCGCGATCTCGAAAAATCGGTCGCGCACGAGCCCGGCATCGCAAGCATCCGTCGTGCGCTTGGAAAGATCCGTTCGTCGCTGTGGATCTTCTACAAATCCACCGGCCACTACAAAAAGGCGATCGAAATGTTGCAAGCGGCCGAGGACGCATATGCCGATGCCGCGTTCCTCGATCCGCGCAACCCCGAGATCCCCTTCGAACTGGGCCGCATGCTTTTTTCCGCCCGCGACTGGATCGCCGCGGCAAACTGGTTCGATCTGGCCTACCGGCGATACCAGGCCTTGACCAAAAACAAGAACCTGACCGCGGCGGCCAGGAAAGACATGCGCAGAAACACCGATCGCTGCCTGCACAACCTGGCGGCCACCTACCATAACCGGACACTGGACGCCCATAACACCGCTCAATTCGCTCGGGCCAGGGAACTCGTCAAGCAGGCAGCCAGGTTGGTGCCTGCTTACGCCGCCCAGTCGCAGAAGCTGCTAGGTTTTCTGGCCCGCAGCCAGGCCGACTTTGAGCGCAAGAAAAAGAAACTCGAAAACAAGCCGGGGAGCGCCGATGCCCTTGTGGCTCTCGGCGATCTCCTGATGCAGGCCCGGGATTACGCCGGAGCCCGCGCGGCTTTCGAGCATGCCGGCGCACTCGCCTCCGATACCTTCTCTTCCACCCAGATCGCCGATCGTGTTTTTTCCACCCGCGAGTTGAACGGCTCCTCGCGCAGGATCGATCTGCCGCTCGGATATGTTCAAACCGAATTGGAAATTCCGAAGGATTTCGATACATCGGTGGTAGTCGATCTGCTGCAACGTGCCAACGCTTTGAACATGGGCTTCTTTCCCAATCGACTCAACGGCCCCGTGGATCTGAAGATCTTTCCCAACCGGCGCGCCTTCATCGAGCGAGCCGGCCCGCGAATCAGCACTCGACAGGCCGGCGCTTGCGTCTTCGGAAGGCTGCTGACCTTCGATGTGCCCGGTCGCCCGCGGGCCAAGTGGCTCGAGATCCTGGTTTATGAGATTGCGCATCGCTATGTAGATGAGTTGTCCTACTCCAACGCCCCACGCTGGCTATCCGAGGGAATTGCCTTGCTGATCAGCCGTGAGTGGGCTGCGCGCGACGACCGCAGGTTATACGCCCTGGCCCAAGACGGGCGTCTGGCCTCCTGGAACGATCTCGACCGTCGTCTCGACCAGGATTGGAACGACCCGGAAGCCATTAACACGATCTACCTGCAGTCGGAAAGCATTGTACGCTGGCTGATCAGACGCCATGATCGTCGGCGCCTTTTCGTTCTGCTGGCGGTTATGCGCGCAGGCGCGCCGCTTGAGATGGCTATTCAACAGGTTTATAACCTGCCACTTCTGAACCTAGAGAAGAACTGGCGCGACGAAATCGAATAGCGCCCGCAAACTCAGTCGCAAACAGTCACATTCTTACATGCCTGTGTATCGCACTCGATAAAGCCGACATCGGGTCCGCAGCCGTAATATCGCTGGTTCGGATCCCCTGTCAGGTTCATCTGATGACCGTCAATAATGATCTCTTCCCCGGTGTCTACATTGGGGCAAGCTGGATCAAGAGGGATTGCCTTGTTCGAGTTGCAGGTAAAAGTATCATGCTGCGTATTTGTGCTAATGTCGATTCCGTCGCATTCGCCCAGGCACCAGTCTCCAAAGTGATAAGCCAGGTTGTGGCGAAGTTGCACCTTGCCGGGCAAAGAATTGTGAACCTCGACGATCGTGGTCGAGCCGGCCTGCATTCTGAAGAAAAGATTGTTCACCACAGAAACGCCGGAGCTTACGTCAGGCAAGCCCTCGATCTTGACGCCGGCGACCGGAAAGTCGTAGACGAAAGTCATATGATGCAAGAACACCGGTGCATGAGCATTCTCGACAACGACTCCGTAAGGCGGACAACCTGACTCCTGGAAACACTCGTTCTGCACGCCCCGAATCCAGACCTCAGACTCGTTGTCGACAATCATTATGGGCAAGGCGTTCTCTGAATAGATCAATCCGAAGTAAAGCGCATCCGGTCCGTCGGCCGCGGGCGCCGGCCCGAAGGAAACCGGCATGTAGTTGGCTTCGATCCTCAGGTTGAAGTTCATATTCTCGTCGTACGGGTCCATGACCGGCGTGTCGCCCAGCATCAAGCCGGGCATGCTGATGTCTCCCCCTCCCTGTACCAATACGCCGCCGCCGGCGTTGCGCCCCACTCCGACGAAACCGGCCAGGGGATCGTCCGGGCCGGCCGGCGTCTCGCTGGCGGTCAGTTTCTGAGCGCCGATCAGCGCCCTGGTGACGTTTTCGAGATGGATTCCGACACCAACGTTGCCCAAGCTGAAATCATGATGGCCCGGATCGCCGACGTTGTCGAAGCCCACCCAGGTTCCATAGATCGCGAGACCATCTACGTTGCTGGCGTAGATGCCGTCTCCATCGTTGGCGACAATCACGTTGATGTCATAGCGGCCGATGTCGGGAGGGTTGGCGAGCGGGATGACGTTCGGTGCGATGCACTCCAGCTCGCGCCCGCGCCCGATGGTGACGGAGTGCGCGTTTACGATCTCGATCCCTCGACCGTTGGCCGATCCCGCACCCGAGCCGCCGACCCGCATGCGGAACAGGTGCACGTCGGACGAACCGCCGGCGATGCGCACGCCGTAGTTCGCGAAACCGCTAAGCTCGATATCCGATATCACGACCCCCCTTCCGGTGACAGTCAGGCCGGCAGCAATCGAGCCCATCTGGCCCGCCGGATGCAGGACGATGCCATCCCCACCGTCCAGGTAAGTCAGCGCCGGCAGCGGCGGCAGCGGGCCCTTGGCGGCGTTCACCTGGTAGTACTCGAAGCGCTTCGGGTTATTGAAGCCGATCCGGTGCGGCCCGGGCCGCGCGGCAGCGGACTCGATAGCCTGCCTCAGGGTCAGCGCTCCCCCCGGCGGGTTGTCCTCGTCCAGGTTGGTGTCCACCCAGATGTCCGGAGCCATGCAGGTCAGGGTGGTCGAGACGGCGCAGTACTCGTTCTCGACACCGGCCACGTCGGAGACACACCGCAAGTTGTCGCAGATGCAACCCAGCCGGCAGTCGCCGTCGACCTCACACTCGGCAACACCATTTTTGCAGTAGTCGTCCGCTTTGTCCGGCGGCGGGAGACAGATAAAATCCTGGCAGTGGCAGCCGAATAGACAATCCCGATCCTTGCTGCACTCCTCCTGGCAGCGTTCGGGGCCGAAACCCCATACCTCGGGCACACAGATCTGCCCGTCCAGGCAACCGCATCCGGCGCGACAAGAGCCGTCTGGATGACATTCGGGATATCCGTGGTTCGCAAGCGGCGGCGTGAACACGCAGGCGCCAAGCGCGGCAAGTGCGCACACAAGGGCACCCAGGAAAATAACCGCTTTCGGGATCATTGATCGATAGTAACTCGAGGCGCCGCCGGGCCACAACCTCGGATTCTCATTCCTGCTCTTCTCCACGTTCCCAGGCGGTCAGTCCCGAGGCGATCACCTTGCGCACGTCCTCCATCAAGCGCTCGCGACCATCGAGACCATAGGCAATCGTGTCTATCGGCGGGTGAACCGTGATGTTGATCTTCCCCGGCAGCAGCTTGAGAGTGCGATCCGGCAAGACGTGACGGGAGTTGGAGATGGACACCGGCAAGATCGGCAGCCTCATGTCCAGCGCCGTCATGAAACCACCCTTCTTGAATTTCTGCATGCGACCGTCTCTCGATCGCGTGCCCTCGGGAAAGAAAACCACCGAGACGCCGCCGACCATGCGCGACTTGGCGTCTTTCAGGCTCTGGATGGCCTTCTCCCGGCTGGAACGATCAATGAAGACGTGCCCCCCCGCGGCGCAATACCAGCCCAGCCCGGGAGCCTTGCGCAGTTCCTCCTTCATCACCCATCTGAACTGTCGCCCCCAGTGACCGTAGAAGGCAAGGATGTCGAAGTGGCTTTGGTGGTTAATCATGACGACATAGGACTGCCCTTTTGCGGCGTTCTTGCGCCCGCGGAAACTGACCCAAACCGGGTTGACGTGGCAGAGCGTCCAGGCCCAGAAAGTACCCATGTGAAAGGCGGCCCTCGGGCTGAGAGCGCATATCGCAACCGCGATTGAACCACACACGACGGTGAATACACCCAGGAAAGGCAAGTACACCAGGTAGGTGTAGGGCATGTAGAGCAAGCGCAGCACCCGTCGCAGCTTCTCTCCGGGTTCCTTGCTCATTCCTCTATCGACCTCAGCGCCGCAATGAGCTTGTCGAAATTGATCGGCTTCGTCAGCGCCGCGACGGGTTTGAGCCATTTGGCGTCGAACTCGCGTAAAGAGTAGGGATGGGCTGTCAACAGGATCATGGGAATATCCTTGTTCAGCGCCTCGCGCCTGGCCGAGCGGCCCACCTGGAAACCATCGATGCCCGGCAGCATGATGTCCAGGATCAAGGCATCGAAGGGCGTATGCTTCAGTATCTCAATGGCGCTACTTCCGTCACCGACGACCGTCACCTCGATACCTTCAGCCGCCAGGCCTTTCTGAACCAGCCTTTGGCTCGCCGAATCGTCTTCGACATATAGAACCTTCATGAAACCTCCCGCGGCCGGTGTTTTGGCCTGGAAAATATAACGAATGTTGCAATCATTATCAAATGCAATGCTGACGGGTTGCATTATCGGTACGGTTTTCTGATAGTATGATCGTGCCATAACCCGGAGGCGAAGAGATGTCCCGCTTGATCAAAAGCCTTGTTACCGCCTGCCTGTTTTTTCCGTTGGCGCTCTCCGGCTGCGGCCGGTCGTCGCTGATGGAGCCCGGCGACTTGTTGTCGATACGCGTCCTGCCGGACGATCCCGAAATGTACATCGGCCAGATCTTGCAACTCAGGGTGGAGGGAGTCTTCCTCGAACGTGAAGCTGACGAGTGGACCGAGGTGGTGCGCGATATTACAGGCGAGCCGGGCCTGGCCTTGCGCATCAGCCAGCCGGACGTGATCGGAATTCTCAAAGAGCAGCGCCTGATTGCCCGCGAGGCCGGCAACGCCCGTTTACTGGCCGACTTCGCCGGCCGACAGGACTCGATCAGCGTCGATGTATCCTATGCCGTCCTCTCAGGCATCGACGCCCAGCCCGACACGCTGGTTCTCGAACCGTCCGACTATGAGCAACTGGTCGTCTTGGGCAATTTATCGGACGGCTCGCAGATTGACCTCACTCAGGAGGCCGCGGGCACCGGCTACTCGTCCGATGACCAGAGCGTGGCCTCGGTGACGGTGGACGGCATGGTCTTCGGGCTGGCCGGCGGCGACACGACAGTTCATGTGCGGCATGGCGATTTCACGGATAATGTGGCGGTTAGCGTCCTGGGCGGCCCGCAACTTACGCGTCTCGATGTCTATCCCGGATTGATCGAGTTAGTCACAGGAGGTACCGCCCAACTTCACGTCGTTGGAACCTATGATGACGGCTCCACCAGAAACCTGACCGACGATGCTGGCACATCCTTCGACTCTGCCGACGAGGCCGTGGTTACGGTCTACGGCACCGGGCTGGTTGCGGCCATTGGTCCCGGTGAGACGACCGTCAGCGCCAGCCACGGATCTCTGAGCGCCGCCGCCACCGTCCGGGTGGGCAGCGGTCCGACCTTGACCTCGATCGAGATTAATCCCGCGAGCCTGAAGCTGGAGATTGGTTCGCAGGTTCAACTCCAGGTGAGCGCCTTTTACTCGGACGGAACATCCGCCGACGTGACCGCTACGAGCACTTTTGAATCGGGCGATCCGGCACTGGCGTCGGTCTCGGCCGCGGGCCGGGTAACGGCCCAAACCGCCGGTTCGACGACTATTCGCGCAAGCTACCGGAGCAAGACCGCTGTTTGCGAAGTCGAGGTAGCGCCGCCGGGTCTTACGGACGTCTCCGTCGAGCCTTCCGCGCTGCAACTTGAAGTCGGCCGGACGGCGCAACTTAGCGTGATTGCCGGCTACTCGGACGGCAGGCAAGAAGACGTCAGCGGCCTGGCCGTGTACGAGTCTATTGATCCTTCCGTTGCCACGGTCGATGGAGGCGGCCTGGTATTGGCGCTGGCCGGCGGCGCGACAAGTGTGCGCGCCTCTTTCGGGGGCTTGTTCGATAGCTGCTCGGTGGCGGTCGGCAGCGTTGATCTGCTCTCGATCGAAATCATGCCGGACACACTAGAGCTGGACATCGGTCAGAGCGCGGCGCTCAGCGTTCGCGCTCATTATTCCGACGGGCACATCGAAAACGTCACGGCGCAATCCGTCTTCGCATCCAACGCTCCTTCAGTGGCTTCCGTGCAGCTCAACGGAATGGTCACGGGACAGGCTCCCGGCACGGCCACGGTCTCGGCCGGCTTCGCCTCTCTCGAGGCAACCTGCTCGGTGCGCGTCCGGGCGCCGCTTCTCGATCATATAGAGATCACTCCGTCAAGCGCCGTGCTTGAAATAGGCGACTCGCTTCAGCTTACGGTACGTGCCTACTACTCGGACGGTTCGCAAGCTGATGTCACTCAGGAGGCTGTATACGACTCGAGCGAGCCGATGGTGGCAAGTGTGCAAGGCGGCGGTATGCTGACCGCCGTCGGTCCCGGAAGCGCAGAAATCTTTGCCACTTTCATGGGAGTCGGCGATAGCTGCGCGGTGCAGGTCAACGCCCCGGTCCTGGTATCGATCGAGATCTCACCGCACTCGGCCAACCTGATGGTGGGAGAGATTCTACAGTTTACAGTCACCGGCTTCTACTCGGACGGCAGCAGCATGGACATGACGGCGCCGGAGACGGGCACGACCTACGAATCGTCGGATGCGAGCGTACTCCGTGTCTTCTACTGGGGTGAGGTTTTGGCCGTCTCGGTCGGCGGGCCGGTGACCGTCACCGCCCGCCTGTCGGGCTTTTCCGACACGGCCACGCTGATGGTGGGAACCGTCGAGCCGCCGAGCATCTCGACGCTTTCTCCGAACAGCGGCCTGCAGGGCACCTCTTTGCGGGTAGTGTTCTATGGCAGCGGGCTTCTGGGCTGCGACGTATCCTGCGAGAACCCGGGCATCGCGGTCAGCGCTTTGAGTTATTCTCCGGACGGGAACCAACTCGGGGCTACCTTCGACATCGCCGCCGGCGCTTCACCCGGCGTCGGTCAAGTTGTTCTTGAAAACATGGCCGGCAGCGCCTCGACATCGTTCGAAGTTATCGAGAACAAACCACTCGAAGACCTGGTGATCAACGGCCCGGGAGTCGTTTACCTGGAAGGCGTCCAGGCCTACCACAACATCATAATCGGCACCGGGGCCACGGTTTACGGCACCGGAAATGTTCCGCTGCAACTTCTGGCCACCGGCGACGTGACAGTCAACGGCGAGATAATAGTTTCGGGCCAGGACGGCGTAAACGGTTACTACGATCCCGCCGACGGCGGACGGGCCGGACCCGGTGGCGGCGGTGGCGGCGGCGGCGGCGACGGTGATTCGGCGGCGCCCTCTTCGGGTGGAATGGGAGCGCCGGCGGGCACCGCTGGCGGGCAGGCCGCGGGCGCCGGGACACCCTCCGGAAGCGGCGGTGGAGTCGGAGCCGGTGCGGGCATCTCGGGCGGTTGTGGACAGGCCGGCGGCGGGGGCGCTTTCGGCGGCGACGGCGGCAACGGTGGAGGCGACTCGGGTCCCGGAAGCGGTGGCCAGGGCGGCACGGCCAATGCCACAGGCTCGGATTTCAACGGCGGCAGTGGCGGCGGAGGCGGCTCGACCTGTGGCCCTAATTGCGGCGGCGGCGGCGGGGGCGGCGGCGGCGTGCTGGTGATCTCGGCCCTTAGCGGGGGCATGGTGGCGATTCGCGGGGCGTTGTTCGCGGACGGCGGTAGCGGCGGCGCCGGTCACGTCGGTACCGGCGCCGGCGGCGGCGGCTCGGGTGGGCGTATAGTTATCACAACAACCGGAGGATCGCTTGTCATCGAAGACACTATCTCTACTCGCGGCGGTGACGGAGGTCCGGCCTACCGTTCGGATGGCGGCGGTGGCGGCGGCGGTGGCAGAATCATCATTGACGCCGGCGAGGGAACCGTCGACGACAGCCAGGGATACTACGACGTTTTCGGAGGTGCCGGCGGCGTTTCTCTCGATCCGCAACCCCAACAGCCCGGTTACGATGGCCTCCCCGGAGACCCGGGCGTAGTCGACGTCAGGCCGTAGCCCATCCTATGAGGAAACGCACGCCAAGGATAGTTGCCGAAGAGGAACGTGTCTTAGCCGAAGTGCGAAAGACGCTTGCCTCGGCTCCGCGACCCACGTCAATCTCGCACTACGATCGTGAGTTGGTCAGGCTGCGTGACGCACTGGTCGAGGAGAAACTGCCAGACGATCGAGCCCGGATTCTGGAACAAATGGATCGCCTGGCCGCCATCTCGACGGCGCGGACTCGCTACTCTCCCGACCAGGTTGATCCAGCCAGTCCTTACTTCGCCCACCTGGCATATGTAAACGATGAAGATCGCCAACGTGACATCCTGCTGGGCAAGCAGACCTTCATTCACGGTGACGTGCGCATCGTCGATTGGCGGAACGCCCCTATCAGCAAAATCTTCTACCGTTACCGCGAGCGTGACGCCTTCGTCGAGGAGATCGCCGATCGCAGGATGGCCGGCGAGGTTCTTTGCCGGCGCACCATCACCATAGTCGGAGGCAGGCTGCTCAGGGTGGCGGCGGGAAGCCGGACCTACTTGCGCACCGACGGCGCCTGGCACGAAGTATCTTCGAGCAACGCTTCTTTCGGTGGCGGAGCCGGATCTGCCATTCGACCGGACACCGCCCGGCCCGTCTCGATTGCCCGCGAAGGCAGGCGCCTGGGCTCGGATCTTGAACACCGGCCGGACAAGCACTTGCCGGAGATCGCCGCCTTGCTGGATCGCGAGCAGTTCGACCTGCTGACCAGCGACGGTGGAAAGCTGCTGGTGGTGACCGGCGGAGCGGGATCGGGCAAAACCACCGTCGGGCTGCATCGCATAGCTTTCTTGCACTTCTCCGATCCCGAGCGGTTCCGCGCCAGGCGCATGCAGGTTCTGGTATTCGGGACAGCCTTGGCGCGTTACATCTCATGGGTGCTTCCCGCGCTGGGTGTCGAGGGAGTTCCGGTAAAAACACTGTCCGGCTGGGCGGCCGGTCAACAGCACAAACATTTTCCAGAGTTGGTGCGTCGAACTACCTCATACACACCGGCCAGCGTCGTGCGGTTCAAGACCCACAGGATCATGATACCCATGCTGACCGAGGCCGCCGGCGCGTCTCCCGGCGCCCGGCCGGCCGATTTGTTCGACGAGTTGTTCACCGATCGCGGCTGGATCGCGTCCGGGGTCAATCGATATGCTCCAGGCGCATTCAGCAGGGAGGCCATCGACGAAATACACGCATGGTGCACGCGCTTGCAGTTCGCCCGCGCCGACGGTGCCGGCGACGACGACGAGCAGCCTTGCTACGACGAAGAGGATGCCATGATTCTCTTGCGCCTGTATCAACTCCTCAGAGGACGGCTGATGTGGTCGAAAAAGCGCAAGCTGTCTTACGATCATCTGATGGTGGATGAGGCCCAGGACTTCAGCCCGCTGGAACTGGCGGTACTGATGGAAACCGTGCGCGAAAAATCGGTCACATTGGCGGGCGACAGCGCTCAGAAGCTGACCGACAACGATTTCTCAGATTGGTCGGAGGTTCTTTTGGCTGTCGGCCTCGATCACCAACTGGTATCGCCCCTCAAGGTGAGCTACCGTTCCACGCGCCCAATCATGGAAGTGGCCAATGCGGTGCTCGGACCGCTTGCGCCTGATGAACCCCCAAAAACAATCCGGGACGGCGAACCGGTAGAATTGCTGCGTTTCGGCGGAGCGGGGGCCGCCTTGACTTTCCTGGGAGACGCCCTGGGCGACCTGCAAAAACGCGAGCCGAAGGCCTCTGTGGCAATTCTGACCCGTGACCAGAAGCAGGCCCAGCACGCCTATCGCTGGTTGCGGCGTAACGATCTGACTGAACTGAGCCTGGTACTCGATCAGCGATTTTCGTTCGGACCGGGTATTGAGATTTCAGACATTGCCCAGACCAAGGGTCTTGAATTCGATTACGTGGTCTTACTGGGCACCGATGCCACGAATTATCCGGACACACCCCAGGCCAGGCACCTGCTGCACGTGGGCATCAGCCGCGCCATCCACCAGTTGTGGCTGATTAGCTGGAAGCGGGTTTCGCCGCTACTGCCTGACTGGATCGAGGCACGCCTGGCTGGATAGTCGTCGTCACCGGCGACATACAATTATTGCCGATAGAAAAAACAACAAGCCCATCAGCGCCAGGCCCGGCCGGCCGGGCGTCGAGCAGCCGCAACCTCCGCCGCAGTCTTCGTCAACCTGACCATCACAGTTGTCGTCGGCTCCGTTACCGCAGATCTCCTGGCCCCCGGAATCCGGCGTGCAGGCGTACTCGCAACCATTTGTCTGATCGCCGTCCAGATCGACGAAGCCTGTTTCGCAGGCCACCAATAAGCACTGGCCGTCGCTGCAGCGCTGGGCGGCGTTAGGCAGGTCGCAGCGCGCTCCACAATCGCCGCAGTTTTCCAGGTCGCTGGAGGTGTCCAGACAGGCCCGCCCGCAGTTCGTACGTCCCGGGCCGCACTCGCTGTCGCACTGGCCCAGGTCGCAAACCTGTTCCGGACGGCAACTCCAGCCGCACTCACCGCAGTTGTCCGGATCGCTTTGCAGATCGAAACCTTCATCGGTCTGGTCGTCACAGTCGTCGTCGACATTGTTGCAAAGCTCTTCGGCATCCGGATGGACCGAGGCAATTCCGTCGTCGCAATCCGCGCCGGCCGGACAGTTTTCTCCGTAGCCATCCCGGTCGTGGTCAATACAGCCGCAGTCCGAGTCGTCCAGGTCGGTCTGTTCGTCGCAGTCGTCGTCAATTCCGTTGCCGCAGTCCTCTTCGGCCCCCGGATTGATCGCGGAGGTATTGTCGTCGCAGTCGTCGCCGCCGCAAGCCTCGTCTAAAAAACCATCCGCGTCGGCGTCCGGACAGGCGACGCAACTTCCCAGGCAGCAACGCGGCTGGTCGTCCGCCACCAGCCAGTCGCCGTCGCAGCTATCGAGCGTCGAGCAGCCCGTGCCGCTTTGGCTTGCGCAGTCGGGAGGCCGCGTCACGTCTATTCGCACATGCGGGTCGCTGTAGGGGCCCTGCACACCGGCGGCGTCCCGGGTCTTTACCCGAATATACCAGTCGCCCACGGCCAACTCGAAATTGCTCGGTACGATCCATGAGCTGTCGGCGCCCTGGATCCAGTTCGAGTCGATAAGCGCCGCCGAGTCGAAGGTCGCAACGTCATCGACCTGCACACGGTAGGCGCCCTGCGTGTCCCCGGCCTGGCTACTTTTGTAACTCCAGAAAAAGGCTGGAGTCAGATCCGCCACTTGCCCGGTTGTCTGGTAGTCCCAGATCGGCTCTCCTGCGCCGCTCTCGAAAGCTCCCAGGTCAACCTGCCCGCCGCCGCCGAGCGGCACGGGTAAATCGGCGGGTCCTTTGTCGATCGCAAATGCACCCGTCGCCAGCGAATAGTCGTCGGAACCGGAATTCGAAAAACCCGGATCCTGGTACATGGCGCCCGGTCCGGCGTCTCCCTGGCCGTCGACGTCGGCCGTGTTGCCAAAGTATAGGTTGCCGGCCAGGCCTGTATCGGCCATTAGTGTCAGGATCTCGACCCCGACGGTGTTGGATGCGAAAATGTTGCCCTCGATGCGGCAACCGGCCAGTCGGCCGATTTCGATCGCTTCCTGAAAGCCGACCAGCGTGTTGAGCAGCACCCGTGTATCCTCGGCACCGTCGAGTACTATGCCCTGCAGGTTTCCCCTGACCAGAAGGTTGCGCTGAACCGTCACCCCGCGCGCTTCGTTTATGTATATCACTCCCTGGATAGCGGGATTGTCCTCGAAGACATTGTGCTCGATACGGCAACCCGTGCCTTCCGGATAAGGGCCGACCTGAACGGCGTGGTTGCTGTGGGAGCCGAAATGATTCAGCGCGATCCAGGTATCCGTGGCCCGATCGTCGACGGCACGCTCGCTGGCGCTATCGAAGTTGTTTCCCAACACCCGAACGGCGATGCTGGAAATCACAACCAGGTCTACCGAGTCGGCCATCTGCGAGCCGTTGCCTTCGAAGGCGCAATCTGCAACGACTGCGTCCGAACTCTGTTGAATTGCCATTCCATAACCGATGAAGTTACGGATCAAGAACCCCCGGACGACGACAACGCCGTCGTGGAAAAGGCTTACCCCGGCCGGGTTCTGCAGGCCGCCCTCGGCAACCGGAACCACCCCCTCGCCGTCGATGACTGCCGACTGCCCGTCGGGATTTTCTGCCATGATCACAAGCGGCAGCGAACGTGAAGGCAGAGGGTTCATGTCGGCCGGGGTCAGCTGTTCATGGTATACGCCGTCGCGTACAATGATAGTATCCCCCGCCCCGGCCAACTCCAGGGCTCTAGCGATGGTTTTGAGCGGATCGCCTGTGGATCCCGTTCCGCTGTCCATTCCCAGATCGCCGTCGACATAGAAACTATCACCCGGCCCGGGCTGGATCGGATGGAAGGCTCCCTGCGGTCCTTCCGGCCAGGCCGGCTCGGCCCCGACTGCATCGGGAAATCCGGGATCGGCCATGGCCGGGAAACTCGAAGCGACAACCAGCGACAGTGCAAGAAGCAGACGGCGCGACATCATTACCTCCGGGCAGGTCGGGTCAGATGACTATTTGTACCCGGAAGCGTCTGTTTTCTTCAATAGATCTATAGACTCGCCGTTCAAATTCAGGTTTCAGGCGTGCAGATGACATCCTCCAGGAAACCGATGTTGTTGTCCTCGCGGCACTCAGAATGTATACCGGCGGGCTTTCCGGCGGCGGCGTCCCAACCCTGGTCGTCGGCCACCACGTAGATCGTGACCGGCTGGTTTATTGGAGGATTCATCCAGACGAACGGAACCTGTTCGCCGTCGCCGGGTTTCAGCAGGCGGGTCGTGTACTCGGTGCCCAACAGTGTTCCGCCGCTTGCCGGATCGCCTCGGTAGAAAGAAACCGGAACGCCCGGCGGAGTGTCCTGGCTGCCGCGGTTGCTGACCTCGGCCCAGACAACTATGCCCGCGGTCATGCAAGCCGCCGCGTCGAAACCCAGGATGCGGGCCGTCAAGTCGGGGGCGTTGAACATCCCCGCGCCCTGGACGTTCTGGCGAAAGTTGTTCAATCCGGGCATCAGCCAGTTTCTCTGGGCGTTTACCGGGATTGTGCCGTTTTCGTTGACGTTGGTCACATGGTAGGCGTGCTGGTTCCAGATCCGGCGCGTGTCCACCCAGTTGTCCTGGGCGTCCTGGTATACCCGAACTCCCTTGAACTTGAGCGGGGCGTCTTCCATCAATGTGTTTTCGGCGATGACAATCTCCGCGTTGTGATCTCCGTCGACGTCGGCAATCACCGGGTATTCGCAGGCGGTCAGTGACGAGTGCGGCTGCTCGTAAAGAACGGCGCCGTCACGGCCGCGCAACACCTTGAGCGAGATCTCATCGGCGTATACCACCTCGGCCCGCCGGTCGCCCTCGAAATCAAAGACCGCCGAACCGGTGATATTGGAACTCGAGTCACGGCTGGGCACGCTCCAGATGACATCGCCGGTGGCGCCCCCGAGCACGATGTAGACATCGGCCCCGGCCAGGCCGATATCGGGTTTACCGTCCCCGTCGAAGTCGGCTATTGTGGGCGGGCCGAGCAGGCCGCAGTTGGGCACACATTCGGGCAACTGGTTCAACTCCTGTGCGGTACGCAGCCAGAGTATCTCTCCGTTTATCGAACTCTGCAGGCGCACGGAGCCCCGCGAGACGACGACGATCTCGGGCTGGTCGCCGGTGTTGAAGTTGGCCAGTGCCACGAAGCCGTCGCCGTTGCCGGTGTTCCATATTTCGTCACCGTCGGCATCGTAGAGGGTGTCGCCGGTGACAATCTCCATCCGGCCGTCACCGTCGACATCTGCGGGGACGGAGAAAGGCGCCGGTGTGCCCGTGCCGGGCTGGCTTCCACGGGAGCCGGACTTGTGCCAGCGGATGGTCCCGTCGGCATTTACCACCGCCGCCCCGATGACTATCTCAGGCAATCCAACTCCATCGACGTTGGCGATTGCCGGCCCGCCCCAGCCGACCACCAGTTGCTCGCCCGTCGTGGCCCACTTGAACGTGCCGTCAGACTCGAAGCAGATCAGATCCTTGCCCCCGCTCTTTCCGGTGACTATCTCGGGCAGGCCGTCGTCGTCGATGTCTCCCACCGCAATGTTGGAAACCGGGTGAGTATAGTAGGCCTCGTCGGTGACGCTGAAAATCGGCGCTCCGCTGCCTCCCGTAACAGCCCTGAGAACGCCGTCCTGCGAGTATCCGCGATCCTTGCGGAAAGAGTTGAAAAGCACCGCCGGAACTACAAAGACGTCTCCCCCAATCTGCCCGGTGAGATCGGCTACAACCGGGGTCATCATAACCTCGTCCCATTCGGGGGCCTGCTGCGGATTCTCCCATGCCCACTGTTGAACCGGCGTGAACACGCCCTCGGGCGGGATGTGCTCGCAAGCCGGCTGCGGATCTGGATGAGCTTCCCAGGAAACACAGCCATCCAGTGAGGGTTCACAATACTCGTCGTTCAGACACTCGTCATCATCGCCCTCGAAACAGTCAGGATCAGGGCTAACCGTCACGCAAAATCCGTTGAAGCAAACCTCAGGATCTACGCAATCTCCCTGGTTCTGGCACTCTACCAGTCCACCGCCGTCGAACGTCCCCATGTCGCCGCGATCGTAGTGCTGGCCGCCGTCGCCGTCCGTGTCGCCCCCATCACCGTCCAAATCCCCTCCCCGGCAACGCCCCTCGATGCACGTCTGTCCGGCCGGACAATCGGCGTCAATGGCGCAGTGACGACCTGAAGAATCCTGACAGGCACCGCACAAAGGTACGACAAACGCAAACACGCACAGCGGCTGTAGGGTCCATCCCGGGTTTTTCAGCATGAAAAACCTCCCTCGAGGTTCATTTCTTCGGCTCGCCCAGGTAGCCGGCATAGTGCCCCAGCACGTCGTTGATGAAATCGGCCAGGCTCATTTCGTTGTTCTCGGCTATTCTCCGCAGTCGCTCGAAACGGGCGTTCTCGATTTGCAGGGTAATCGACGTATGACCATCCCCGGCGGCAGAGCCCGTGATCTCGTCCTTGAGGGCACACTCCGGACCAGGGTTCGTCTTGGGTTTCTTGAGCAAGAGCGGTTTTTCAGCCTGAGTGCCTTGCCTCAAGTCTGATTCTTCCCGGCGGCCCTCGCTTACTCCTTCAGGAAGATCGACAGGCGTCGGAACAAGCTGGGTGCCGTCCTCGTACGAGTCTTGCCGATCGTCAAACGACTCATCCTGCGACCTTGGCGAGGAGAGTTCGCTCGCGTAGATCTGCTTCATGAAGTTCGAAAGGTGGATGTTCGAAGGCGAAAAGACATGCTGAGACAAGAACTGATCAATGTCATATTGCATGTCCCAGGCCGTTTGATAGCGCTCTTCACGGTTTCTATCGAGAGCCTGCATCAGGATCTTCTCGACCGCCTCGGGGACATCCTCCTTGAAGTATGTCGGGGGATATATCTTGCCCTCGATCACGCTCTTGAGAACGTGGATGTCGGAGCGACCGGAAAAAAGCTTGTGGCCGCTGATCCACTCGTAGAGTACGACACCCAGGCTGAACAAATCTGAGCGGTGATCCACGGGCTTGCCCTTGATCTGTTCCGGGCTAAGGTAACCCAATTTGCCCTTGATCTCGCCGGCCCGAGTCTCTGACACCAGGTTTTCGGCCTTGGCAATCCCGAAGTCGAGGATCTTCACCTCGCCGTCGAACGAGACCATGATGTTCTCGGGGGTCACGTCGCGATGCACGATGTTCAGCGGATTGCCTTGCTCGTCGCTTTTACGATGGGCGTAGTATAGCCCCTCGCACACTTCGCGGGCGATCTTGAGCGAGTACTCGAGCGGAAAGGAAATGCCCATCTTCTCGGCCTGAGGCACAATAGCCCGCATGTCATGACCGTTGATGAACTCCATGGCGATGAAGTAAGACTTGCCGATACGCCCCAAATCGAAGATCTGGGCTATGTTCGAGTGGTTCAACTCAGCCGCCAGCTTGGCTTCATTGAGGAACATGTTGACGAAGGCCGGCTCCTCGGACAGGTGCGGGCGGATGCGCTTGATGACGATTGTTTTGTGGAACCCTTCCATGCCCTCCCGGCGGGCCACGAAGATCTCGGCCATGCCGCCGACGGCGATGCGTTTGAGCAGATGATATTTTCCAAACTTCTGAATCAAGTTCGCCCCAGTCATTTCCCACCCGCAGAGTATAATAATACTTCATCTGTGCCGCCTCGCGCCATGTTTCGATTCGGATAGTTGGAAGCGTCATTTTCTTGCCCATGGGGTTTCTTTGACCATAGACTGAAGAGGATCTCGCAAACGAGGATCGTGACCATGACGCAACTATGGATCAGAAACGGCCTGGTGTGGACCGGCGGAGACGAACCAAGGGTTTTCTCGGGCGGAGTGCTTTGCGATGGAGACACAATCGTTGCGGTCGGGCCTGACGGCGATCTCGAGCCGCGGGCCGGTGATGCGAGAACCATTAATGCCGGTGGACGACTGGTCGTGCCCGGTTTCATCAACGCACACATGCACCTTTACTCGACCTTCGCCCGCGGATTATCACTGGGCGGCAACCCGCCGGAGAACTTCGTCGAGATCCTCAATAAACTCTGGTGGCGTCTCGACCGCACCCTGACCTTGGAAGACCTGGGGCCCGGTGCGGAAGTCGCGCTGCTGGATGCGCTGCGCTCCGGGATCACCACGATTATCGATCACCATGCAAGTAACAATGCCATCGACGGCTCCCTGGACGTTCTGGCCGGGGCGGCCGGCAAAATCGGCTTGCGGCTTTCTACCTGCTACGAAGTCTCCGACCGCGACGGGCGCGACAAGCTAAAGGCGGCCATAGCGGAAAACGTGCGCTTCGCTCGAGTTGCCAAAAGCGATCCGATGCTTGCCGGCATGTTCGGCCTGCATGCGTCGTTCACACTCTCGGACGACAGCCTCGAGTTGTGCGCCGCGGCCGGACGTGAAGCCGGGCTGGCCTTCCACGTTCACGCGGCAGAGGCTGCTCCCGACGCCGAGGACGCGCGCCGCCGCGGCTACAAAGGCGCGCTTTCGCGTTTGCATACGCGCGGTTTGATCACTCCGGGCAGCCTGGCGGTTCACTGCGTTCACACTAGTCCGGAAGAATGGGCCCTGTTGAGAAAGGCCGGCGCTTTCGCCGTCCACAATCCCCAATCGAACATGAACAACGCCGTGGGTGCGGCGCCGGTACAAGACATGATTGCGAAAGGTGTCCAAGTAGGCATCGGCACCGACGGCATGGAAGCCGACGTGCGCGAGGAGATCCGGGCGGCTTTCCTGCTTGGACATCACGCTACGGGCGATCCGCGCAGCATGTGGAGTGAGATAGAATCGTTGTTGGCCGCCAACCGCAAGATTGCCTCGAACTTGTTCGGCTGCAGTCTGGGAGTGCTGGCACCCGGCGCAATGGCCGATGTAGTGGTGTACGGCTACTATTCGCCGACGGCCTTCAGGCCTGAGAACTTCACTGGACACCTGCTGTTCGGCTTTTACCGCACACCCGCAAGCACCGTCGTCATCGGCGGCAAGGTGCGTCTCGGAAACGGCGTTCCGGTGGATATCGATCCCGCGGAAGTCGCCGCTCGCGCTCGGGTGCAGGCGCGCAGCCTGTGGTCCCGTTTCTAGGAGGTTGTTATGAGAGAGGGTCCTAGCATTGCGTCCGTTATTCTGACCGCTTTCATCACTGCGGTGGTCACCGCAGTGCTTACGGTCATCGTCATGAACAAGATCCAGATCGGTCCGTCGTCCGATACTATCACGGTGCCCGACCTGAGAGGTCTGACCCAGGCCGACGCCCAGGTCAATCTGGAGGCCAAGGGCCTGACACTGATGATCGGCGGCAGGAAGGCCGACCGGATCGCCCCGCCGGGGACGGTCGTCTCACAGACGCCGCTCCCGGGCGGAAAGGTAAAGCCGGGCACGACCATATCGGTTACCCTGGCCGGAGAGGCGCCGGTAGTGCCGGATCTCGGCGGGCGCACCATCGCCGAGGCCACTGTGCTGCTGGAGCAATCCGGTTTCAAGATCCAGGTCGGACAACCAGCTCCATCTGACACGGTCGCCAAGGGGCACATTGCCAAGCAAGTGCCTCCGGCCGGCACTACCTACGAACCGGGACGCACCATCGTGGTAACTCCCTCGGACGGTCCCAAGGAGGTTTCTGTTCCGCGCCTGGTGGGCTTGCCTCTCAATAGCGCCAAGCAGGTCATTACGGATGCCGGCTTCAAAGTGGGCACAATCAAGTGGGGCTACAACGAGGACTGGGGAGCCTTCATAGTTCTCAAGCAAGATCCCGAGCAAAACGCCAAGGCCAAGCCGGGCTCGACAATCGAACTGACGGTCAACGAAGATTGACGATTCGCAGGGGACCAGATGGAATCATCCCCTGTTTTGTCTCGTCGCCTCCTTCAAGATCATGAAAGCAGCAAGCGTTGTTGTAATAGTGCTTGCATGTCTCGTCGTCCATCGACGATCAGGAGAATGTAAACATTGTTGTCTGTGAATTGGTAAATAATGCGATAGGGTTTGAAAAATATCTCGCGATAGTTCCGAATGCCGATCGAGAGCAATTCTTTCGGGTAGGCTCCACGTCCGGGATTTTCGGACAGACTGTTGAATGCCTTTTCGATCCGATCGAGGACGCGACCTGCTTTACCGGGGGCATCGTGCCTCTCGATGTAATCATATATGTCTTCCAGGTCGCGAGCGGCGTCATCGGTCAAAATCAGCGGGTGGGCCATCAACGAGTTTCCCGCCGGCTACGAAGCCGTTTGATGACATCTGCGGCGGACTGAACCTTGCCCTCTTCGATCTGACGAACGCCAAGCGCCAGAATTTTAAGCAACGCCATGGTCTGTTGCGTCTGCTCGTAACTTTCGATGTTCTGCATGACAACTTTGGCCTCGCCGTTCTGAGTTATGACCAGGGGTTCCCGTTGTTTAGCAAGATTTCGTATAATCTCCGCGGCGTGAGCCTTGAGATAGCTGATTGGTTTGATCTGACTTGAGAATTTCACGTTCCACCTCCTTCAGGGCATGACCAAATATAGTCCATAAACGGGTCAGACGTCAAGGAGAAGGAAACTTATGGAGGTACATCAGCGCACTTCGAGGAATCCAGGAATACGAGTATGCCTGCTCTGTTCAAATAACCCCATTTACCTCCAACAACAACATCACCCAAGCCCTCATTGAAACGCCCTGCATTATCGAACCTGGGTTCAATAACAAGCTTGCCGGTCTTATCTACGAAACCCCACTTGTTGACAATCTTGACCGCAGCCAACCCCTCCGAAAATGATCTGGCAGCATTGAAACGGGGCTCGACAACGAGTTCATCGACACGGTTGACGTATCCCCACTTGCCACCAAACTCGATGGCTGCCATCCCTTCGGAAAAGTCTTCGGCGTAATCAAAAAATGGAGCAATAACGACCCTGCCGGAATTGGGGAAAGAGGCGGAGGCTTCGTGGGCTCGACCATCGAGCTTACGGTCAACGAAGATTGATGACTCGCAGGTGAGCGCCGAGCCGGATGCCTCGCGCTTCGGCCAGGTTCCCGTCGCGCAGCGCGAGTTCCAGGTGGCCGGACGATCCGAGCAGCGCGAGCATTTGTCCGCTTTCGACGGCGCTGAATACTTCTGAGAGAGCCAAAGCCGGATGGCCGTCGAGTTCGACCGTCAGATCGGCATCCGACCCCAGGCCGCGTAGTTCCGCGGCCTTGATGTTACTGATGCAGTTTCCAAAATGATCGATGTGGATTATCTCGCCGACCAATCCGTTCTCGATGGGCATGACCGGGGGAATCGGAGAAGGCCTGAGCCTGGTCAGCAACGGCCCCAGGGCCTCGAAGCTTGCTCCGAGCGCCAGGTGTGCAGCCGCCGGGGCGAAGATATCTCGCCCGTGAAAGGTCTTGCTGACCTTGGGAAAAAAGAAACGCTGTTCGCGAAGTTCGCGGGCCTCCAGGTTCGCTTTGCCGAAACGTTCTTCCGCCATCTGCCAGACAAGGCCGAAGATTCCGTTGTCGGGCCCGATGAAAGTGTAAAGCGGTGTTCGCAGGGCAACGGCCCGGCGTTTCGTTCCCACACCGGGATCAACCACGGCCAGATGGATCGTGCCCTTGGGAAAATATCCCGCTGCCACCTCGAGCACCAGCGCGGCTCCGACTATGTCCTGCGGTGCGACCCGGTGCGAAAGATCGACTATCCGGGCGGCCGGGCAGATGCCCAGGATGACTCCGCGCATTGCTCCGACGTAGCCGTCGTCGGTGCCGAAGTCGGAAGTCAGCGTGATTATCGGACGCTCGCCCATGTTTGCAAGCATACCTCGTGTGAGCAGGGGATATCCAGTCTTGTCACCCGGCCGGGATCCGTGTTTGTCAGCGGGCGACAAACAGAGGTAAACTCGCGAATATGCGGGCACGGTTTCTCACTTCTTACGCATGGTTCTTTGCGCCGGCGCTGGTGGTGTTTTTTTTCGGAGCGCAGTCGTCCGCCGTGGACGGGGTCTCGGTCACGGCGCACTGGACCGGCAGCAACGAAAATCTCTACGGAGGCTACGGCCAGATCGTGCGCCACGATATCGTCGACAGCCAGGTGGTCGGCCACAGCGTGCTCTACGACAACCCCGCCAACCCGGCCCGCAACCCGGTAATCGCGCCGGACGGAAGCCGGGTGGCCTTTCTGCTGCAAGACGGCTCGATAGCGGTAATGAGTATCGTCGGCGGGCAGGCTACCATACTGCAGAGCGCCCAGTCCCACGGCGAGGCGTGTTTGGACTGGCCTGCCGGCGACTGGATCTACTACACCAAGGGGGGCTTCAGCCAGCCATCGGGCTCGAAGCTGCTCCATCGGGTAAACGCCGTGAGCGACAGCGACGAGTACGTACTCACTTTCCTCAAGGACGACGGCGTCACCGAGAGCGGCACCTGGCGTTTTCATATCGCCAATGATCTCACCCGCTCTTCGATCCGGCCCGACGATACCAACCCGATGCCGGCCGGCTGCATCACGGCCTTCGATCTCGTGAATGACGGGCACCTGCGCAGCGATCGCTCGCTGGGCTCGGTGGGCGACTATCGCTGCTCGACCGGCATCGATCCGCAGGGCGTCTACATTCTGGAGGGCAACCAGGCGCACGACGGCGTCAGCATCCTGCGCTGGGACGATCTCTCGGAGGTCAAGAGCTTCCTGTGGACGGACACCCTGAGCTGGGGTCCGGATACGGCCGACACCGGAAACTCACACAACCGCAACGCCTGGTCGACCAATTCGCAGAAATGGTTGTGTATCCACATCGGTTTCGGCACCCGAGGCGCCCGCGGGGCAAACCAGATGTTGATCAACTGGGTGGACGAGGAGCGCATCGTCGTCTCCGAGAACCAGGACGACGAGTCGCCCCGCAAGTTCGACGACGCCGGTGATTTCTGGGTCGGTTCGGCCTCCCCGCAGCCGCCCCAGATTACCGTCCAGCCGCAGGACCTGACCGTCTCGGTCGGGGAGTTGGCCCGGTTCGACGTCCAGGCCACGGGCTCGGGCCCGCTTGGCTACCAGTGGCAGCGCGACGGCGGCGACGTCCCGGGCGCCAATGCAGCTACCTACTCGTTCACGGCCGATATCTCAGACGACGGCGCCGGTTTCCGATGCCTGGTTTCCAACTCGCTCGGCTCGGCTACCAGCAACTCGGCTGTCCTGACAGTGCTGGGCGACACCACGCCGCCCGTGATCCAGGCGGTCAGCGCACCGGGGGCCCCCGACTCTGTCTGGGTGACCTTCTCCGAACCGGTCGCTCAGTCAAGCGCTGAGACCGCCGCGAACTATGCAATCGATCACGGGATAGGCATCAACACGGCAACGCGCCAGGCGGATCCGGCCGTAGTCTTGCTCTCGGTCACGCAGCTTTCCGGAGGCACGAGCTATACCTTGACAGTCAACAATGTCACCGACCAGGCCCAGCCGCCAAACGCAATCGCGCCCAATTCGACCTTCGGCTTCAGCTACGCCGATCAGAATCAGGCGCCAGTGGTGGAGGCCGGGCCCGACGCCTCTGTGCGTGTCTCGGAAGATCTGTTGCTTTCGGGCTCGGCCAGCGACGACGGCCTGCCAAGCGGCAGTTTGAGCTACTTGTGGACGTTGACATCGGGCCCCGGCAATGCTGTTTTCAGCGCCCCTTCCGAGGCTTCATGCTACGTCCGCCTCGACGCAGTCGGCGACTACGTGCTGCGCTTAATGGTAGACGACGGCGACAAGAGTGCTTTCGATGAGCTGGCCGTCTCGGTCACTCCCCAGCCGTCTATTACAATTGTATCGCCGGCAGGCGGCGAAGAGTGGCAGGCGGGCACGACCCAGACCATCCAGTGGACCGCGATCGAGGTCAGCAACGTCAGTCTGGACTACTCGACGGACGCAGGCCAGAACTGGCGCACCATCTCGCCCAGCGTCGACCAGCAAAATGATCCCGGCCTGTGGGGACACTATTCATGGAACGTGCCAAACGATCCCAGCCAGCAGGCCATCATCCAGATTAGCGTCTACTCGGATCCCGACAACGCCGTGCGTTCGAACCCGTTTACCATTCTGGGCTCCGGTAATCCCGAGATCCACCTGCTCAGTCCATCGGGCGGCGAGACCATGATCGGCAATTCGACCTTCGAGATAACCTGGAACACGCTGGACGCCGAGGCGGTGGTGCTCGAGTACAGCCTGGACGGAGGCGATAATTGGCAGGCAATCGCTCTGGTCGATTCCAGCCAGCAGGCGTGGTTCGACTATCCCTGGAGCGTACCCAATGTCTCGACAGAGCTGGCCCGAGTGCGGGCCAGGTCTCCCGGCGGGGGCGCCGAGGACAGCTCGGATCTTTTCAGCATCGAGCCCGAAGCCGGGCCGGCGGGGGATCTCGAACTGACTTCGCTGACCATTCAGGGCGAGATACCACCCGAGGCCCGCGGAACCGACAGCTTGACGATCGGGGGGAAGGATTTCCCAGTGGCGGACGACGGAAGTTTCGAGGCCGAAATCACGGTGCCCGGAGGCGCCGAGAGATTCACCTTCGAGATACACGCCGACCGGGAACAATCGAGCTGGAGCCGGGTTACGGATCTGAAAGTCGCCCAGACAATCCCCGGGCTTGGAGTATCGGCCGCCGAGCTGCGCGAGTTTCTGGGAGACAAAGACGGCATACTGGCATGGGTCAATGCCGGCGGGCAAATCCAGGTTCTCGATTTCAGGCAGGCCGATCCGCAAGTGCAAACGCTTTCGAATACCGCCGACTGCGTCAACCCGCTCATCTCTCCCGACGGCACGCGCATCGTATACAGCCAGGGACGGCCCAACGGCCCCAAGTCGATACACGTTCTCAGACTGTCCGACGGCGAGTCCAACCAGATAGCCACGGGTGACATCGGCTACTGGCATTTCTCAAACTCGGGCGACGAGTTCATCGTCTACTGCGACTGGTCTGATAAAAACGATAACGGCGCGGGCGGAAAGACATACAGCATCCAGCTCGCCGCCGGCGATATCGCTCCCGCGGGAAGCGCCAACGAGATTCTCGATCGAGCCATGGACGCCGGACCCGACGCCGATCTGGTCTGGCTGGGTCAGGTCTACGGCAACCTGTGGGCTCACAACCAGACGAGCGGTGCGGACTACCCGACCGACAAGTTTTTCCTTGAAGGCGGCTCTGTTGCCGATCACCAGACCTGCAACGGCTCAATGGCCCCCGATTCCAGCGGGCGGCTGATGTGTTTGGTTATCCCGCACGATTTCATAAGGATCTTCAGCTACGACATGGGCAGCGACACTTTCAAACAGACCTCGGAATTCCGGCTTCCCCGGGGAATGACAGAATGGGAGTTCCCCGAGTGGTCAACCAGCCCGGGCTTCTTCAGCGCTATACTGCGCGCAAGCGACTTGCAGAATCGGCTGTTTGTCGGAAAGACAGCCGAAGGCGATCTGGTGCCCGAGCTGCTCGAGATCAGCGGCGAACAAAGGGGAGCCTCAAATAGCCATCTGTGGATCGAACCTTGACGGTATCGACCGAAATACCCGTGGCCGGGGACAGATCCGGCCTGGAACGGCGCATCATGCGCAAGCTCGGCCGGGCCGTCTTTGACTTCGGGATGATCGCGGAGGGCGACCGCATCCTGGTGGCCGTCTCCGGCGGCAAGGATTCATATACCCTTCTGCATACGCTCGAGATGCTGCGCCGCAGGTCAATAGTCACTTTCTCGATCGTGGCAGTCAACATCGATCACGGTTTTCCAGGCTATCGAACGGATCGCATTGCTGCCTACCTTGAGTCTTGCGGCTTTGAGTACTTCATGAGCCGGCGCGATATAGCCCGCCTTATCGAGACCAAGCTGAAGCCGACCCAGACCGCCTGCGCCTTGTGTGCACGCCTGCGCCGGGGCGCGCTCTACGACCTGGCCCCCGAGCACGGTTGCAACAAGATAGCCCTGGGACATCACAAGGACGACCTGATCGAGACGCTGCTGCTGAACATGTTTTTCGCCGGCGAGTTGAAATCCATGCCGCCGCTGCTGCACTCCGATGACGGGCGCAATATCGTGATCAGGCCGCTGGCCTACGTCGACGAGACCGACATCGCCGCCTACGCCGCCTTGCGCGAATTTCCAATCGTGTGCTGTTCGTGTCCCGCCTGCGGAGTGCGAGACAATCAGCAGCGCCGGGCGATGAAGATCATGCTCGAAAAACTCGATGATCGACACCCCGGTTTGAAGTCGAGCATTCTAACATCCATGCGCAACGTCGATCGCGCCAAACTTCTCGATCGATCATTCCTCGACTAACCGCTGGTAGGCCCCGATCAACGCCTGGGCCGCCAGATCGACCTGCGCGGCCGTCGTCGATCTTCCGAGCGATAGACGCACGGCACCCAGGGCCGCTTCCTCATCAAGACCCATTGCCATAAGGACGGACGAGGGCGCCTCGCCGCCTTCATGGCAGGCAGAGCCGGTCGAGGCGGCGACCTCGGATGCGATTTCGAGTATGGCGCTGCCGCGCACTTTTGGAAAGCGCACATTCAGGGTATTTGGAAGCCGCTCAGCCGGGTGGCCGTTGAGGGCGATACCGGCAACGCCGGTTTTCAGCCGCTCCCAGAGTTCGTCGCGCAGGGCAGACACGCGCTGCGATTCGTCCTGCAGTGTTTCCCTGGCAATCTCACAGGCCGCGCCCAGCCCGACGATCGAGGCCACGTTTTCCGTACCCGGACGCAGCCCGCGCTCGTGGCCCGCGCCCAGCGTGAACGGGCGCAGCGGGGTGCCGCGCCGGACGTACAGGGCGCCTACGCCTTTTGGCGCATACAGTTTGTGGCCGGCTACAGAGAGCAGATCGACGCCAAGATCGGTAACTCGCACGGGCAGCTTGCCGACGGACTGGGCCGCGTCGGAGTGCACCAGTACGCCTCCGCGGGCACGGGCGTCTTTAGCTATACGCTGGATTGGCTGAATGGTGCCAACTTCGTTGTTGGCGTGCATTATGGTTACCAGTGCCGTGTCATCCCGCAGCTTAGAAACAACTTGCCTGGTCGAAACCTGTCCCCGCCCGTCGACCGCGACCCTGGTCACTTCATAGCCGTTCCGCTCGAGATGATTGCAAGGGTTGGCAACGGCCGGGTGTTCGATCACCGAGGTAATAACGTGCCGTCGCTCTGGCCGGGCCGCCATGACGCCGCGAATGGCCAGGTTATTAGACTCTGTCCCGCCCGAGCTGAAGACGATCTCGTCAAGCGTGCAGCCGAGCAAGTCGGCGACCTGCTTGCGGGCTCGCTCCACGGCATCATGAGCCCGTCGCCCGTAGGCGTGGCCGCTCGAGGGGTTGCCGAAATGTTCGCGCAGGTAGGGCAGCATGCATTCCAGCACTTCGGGCAGCAGCGGGGTAGTCGCATTGTGATCCAGGTATATCACAGCACCTCGTTCATGGCGCCCGAACGGAAGCCTTCGAGATCGAGTGTAACATATGTATAGCCGAGCTTTTTCAGGCCGACAAGCAACTCGGATCTGACCTTGGGATCCATGCTGCGGATCAACTCTGCGGTCCCGATCTCGATCCGCACCAGGTTGCCGTGGTCGCGGGCGCGCACCTGCCTGAAGTCGGCCCGGTGCAGAAGATCCTCGGCCCGTTCTATACGATTGAGTCGCTCCTCGGTAATCTCGTCGCCATATGGAATCCGAGAGGCCAGGCAGGCCGCCGAGGGCTCGTTCCAGACATCAAGACCTCGCAGCCTTGCGAGAGTGCGAATCGCCTGCTTGTCGAAGCCCAACTCGATAAACGGCGAACGCACTCCCAGTTCGGCGGCCGCCCGCATCCCGGGCCGGTAATCACCCTGGTCGTCGATATTTGCACCGTCGAGCACGACCGCCAGGTTTTCCTCGGCGGCCATCCGCACCAACTTGCCGAAGAGATGTTTCTTGCAGTGATAGCAGCGCTCGGGGGTGTTGGCTCGAAAACCGGCGTCTAAGAGCTCACGGGTTTCGATCACAATGTGTCGGGCGTCGAGCTTTGCGGCAATCCTGTTTGCCGCCTCGATTTCCCTGGCTGGAATCAGGGGCGAATTCGCGGTTACGGCCAAAACCCTGTCGCCGATGGTATCCGTTGCCGCGGCGAGAAGCAGGCTGCTGTCCACGCCGCCGGAAAAAGCCACCAGCGCGCTTTGCAGCGATCGCAGGTAGCTCTTCAACTTCTCGTATTCAGCGTTCATCGGTGTTTTTCCCTGTTCCACTCTCGCCCCCGGAAATCAATGTCTCATGATCTCACAAAAACTTGCGCCCTCAGGGCACGCCCTGGAACAACCAGGTGCTCAGGTAGCGCTCGCCGGTGTCCGGCAGAACCACGACGATCAGCTTTCCCTCGCTTTCAGGCCGACGGGCCACATCGATCGCCGCCCAGACGGCTGCCCCCGATGATATGCCGGCCAGAATTCCTTCTTCTTTTGCCAAGCGCCTGGCCAGCGAGCCCGCGTTTTCCGAAGTCACTCCGATGACCTCATCCACCAGATCCATGCGCATCACCTTGGGTACGAATCCGGCCCCGATGCCCTGGATCTTGTGCGCCCCGGGCTTGCCGCCCGAAAGAACCGGCGAGTCGACGGGCTCGACGGCCACGGCCCTGAAGGACGGTTTGCGTTTCTTGAGCACATCGGCTACGCCGGAAATGGTTCCCCCGGTGCCCACACCGGAAATCAGGATGTCGATCTTGCCGTCCGTGTCTTGCCAGATCTCCTCGGCCGTCGTGAGTTTGTGGGCCTCCGGGTTGGCGGAGTTTTCGAACTGCTGCAGGAGCAGGTAGTTCTCGCCAGCGGCAAGTTCCTCGGCCTTGCGTATCGCCCCCGGCATGCCCTCGGCTCCCGGAGTCAGAATCAACTCTGCTCCCAGGGCGGAAAGCAGCTTGCGGCGCTCTATGCTCATGGTGTCGGGCATTACCAGAACCAGCCGGTAGCCGCGCGCCGCTGCCACGAATGCCAATGCTATGCCGGTGTTGCCGCTGGTCGGCTCGACTAGTACTGTATTGCCCGAGATCTTTCCCGCTTTCTCGGCCGCCGTTATCATACCCAGACCGATGCGATCCTTGACGCTCGACAGGGGATTGAAGCTTTCCAGCTTGGCAACCAGCTTGCCGGGCAACCCCGCCCCAATCTTACCCAGTTCGACCAACGGAGTATTGCCAACAAGTTCGGTTATGTTTTTTGCGATTTTCATCCCAGCCTCTCTTTCCGCCAGTGTTCACTTGCCCTAGCCCCAACTGCCTTCAAAACCAAACATACCCATGTCAAGCATCTTTGTAGACTATATTGATGGATCTCACTAATGTCAATAGAAATTGTTTTCTAGACGTTTTCAGGTGGTATATTTCTTGCTAAATTATTGAATAGATAGTCTATCTCAAAAGAAATGGAGGCAAGCCATCCATGGCCGGCGACGACACTGACGAAACGACAATTCCTGAAGAAAAAGAGGATTTGCAAAGGACAACAGACAGCGAAGATTCTTCGCAGGTTACCAAGCACAACATTGTTTCCGGATTCCTGACCTTCATCCCCCGCTTGTGGGGTAACTGGATTTCGCTGACCGGCACGGCGATCACAACGGTATCAGCCTGCACAATCATCCTGGCTTTGGCCGCCCAGGCGGTCTCCGATACGACCAGGCCCTATACCTCGGCGCTGGCTTTCCTGGTCATGCCCGCCATGTTCATCTTCGGTCTGCTTCTGATTCCATTGGGTCTCTGGTTCGAGTCGCGGCGCAAGGCGGTGCTGCCCGATCCGATCCAGGCGGCATTCCGGGCCGCGGTTAGCGACCGACGGGCGCGCAGGCGGATAGTATTTTTCGCGACGATATCTTTTATCAACATCGTTATCGTCGGTGCGGCCGGACACAGCGCCCTGGTGTTCATGGACTCGACCGCCTTCTGCGGCAAACTCTGCCACAGCGTGATGGAACCAGAGTACAATGCATACCTTCGCTCGCCGCACTCGCGGATCAAGTGCGTCGAATGTCACATCGGCTCGGGCGCTTCCTGGGCGGTCAAATCCAAGATCTCCGGGCTGCGACAGGTCTGGGCGGTGTTGACCGGTTCTTATCACCGGCCTATCCCCTCGCCCGTCAAGGAGTTGCGCCCAGCCCGCGATACATGTGAACAATGTCACTGGCCGGCCAAATTTCACGGTAACCGGATCGCCTTCTTCACACACTTCGAAAGCGACCGCGAGAACACGCCCCAGGTCAACGCGCTGCTGCTCAAGGTGGGCGGGGCCGACGCCCACGGCCGCTATCACGGCATCCACTGGCACGTCAGTCCGGATGTGCAGGTACGCTACCAGGCTTTGGACGACAAGCGCGAACGAATCGGCAAGGTCACCCGCTTGGAGAAGGGCAAGGTGGTTGCGGAGTTCGCCCCAAAGGAATCCGGTACGCCGGGCGTGGGGGAAGAAAGGGTCATGGACTGTGTCGACTGTCACAACCGTCCCACCCATACATACGATGGTTCTGCCGAAGCTGCCGTCGACAAGGCACTTGCCTCGGGCGCTCTCGATCGTAGCGTTCCCTTCCTGCGGGAGGTCACGGTCGGCCTTTTGAAAAGCGAATCTACCGACCGCGAGCATGCCGTCGACATATTCGCCCGCGAGATGAAAACGATCTACACCCAACGGCACAAAGAAATCGCTCTGACTCCTGAAACAATCAATTCACAGGCACAAGCCCTGGCCGAAATTTACAGGCGCAACATTTACCCGGCCATGAAGATCGGCTGGGACACCTACCCCAATCATCTTGGACACAACGGTGAAGAAGAAGACAAACGTGGTTGTTTCCGCTGCCACGACGACAAACACGCAACCAAGGACGGCAAGACCATCAGCCAGGATTGCGATCTGTGCCACGAGATCATGGCCGAGGATGAAAAACCCGCAGACTTGCCCGAATCGCTTCAGGGGCTGGCGCAGCTTACCGAATAAAAATAGATTGTATAGAAATATGGGGGGAAGGCATGGGCCTTCCCCCCATTGTCATGTCAGTTGCTAAGATCCTGGATCATGGTGGCGTTGATCACGTCCTGTACGAAGCCCGGGTTATGGACTCCCTCGCTGCCGTCGCCGTGGAGCAGGAAGTAGTTCCAGGCGGCCCGGGTCATGTTGCCGTCCATTCCATATACCAATGTGTTTCCGGCTGCGTCCAGATACAAGTCGCTCAGGTCGACGTCGATGATATTGGTCATGCCCGAACCGAGATCGACCTGGTTCGCCATGCTGAGTTCTAACGCCTCCTGCCCATGGATTTCTGTAAGCGCCGCCGTGTCGACCGTATTGGCGGTCAGATCCACTTGCACCAGAGTCCCGCTGACGTCGACCCAGAAGCTCGACAGGCTATTGAGATTGTCCATGGCCTGCTGGCCTATGTAGTCACCCAGCGCATCGAGTTGGGCCTGCATCGCGTCCTGCAGGCCTTTGCCGTCGAACTCGCCGTGGCAGTTTGCGCAAATAGACAGGCTGGCCGAGAAGGAGTGGTTCGTACCACCCAACTCGTAGCTCAGATCGGCGGGCGGGTCGGTCTGCTCCATGTGACAGTTTGTGCAGCTGTCGGGAAGGTACGAGTGCGCTGAGCGCCTACCGACCGAGACGAAGTAGGCGTTTTGGCCCATCAGGACGTCCGTCTGCGACGGGGTGTGCGGCGCCGAGAAGTCGCCCGGGTCTCCGGCCGTATCGTTGTGCGCCCCGTTGCGCGTGTTGTGGCAGGTCATGCAGATCGCGCCGCGCCCGACGCCGATTGCCGCGAATCCGGCCGGAAGCATGGGTGTGCTGCCGGAGATGCGAACGTTTGCGTTATTGGGCTCACCCGTGGCCGAGCCTTCGTCGTGCGGATCGTGGCAGACCGTGCAGGTCTGGGGCTGCACGCTGGCGTCGGTCATTCCGAGGTCCGCCAGTTCCTGGACCGTGGCATTGCCACCCGCTCCCTGGATCCATTTTGTCAGATCGCCCTGGTCGATCCAGGCCAGGAAACCCTGGCCGGAATGGCAGCGGCCGCAGTGCCCGGCCATCGAGCCGCGGCCCTCGACGGTCGCCTGCTCGATCGAGAGATCGAAGTTGGCGTGTCCGCTTCGCTGCCATTGCTGGAAGCGTCCGTGGCGTGCGGGCTCGCCGTGGCACGAACCGCAGACGTCGGCGCTGATGCTGACGCGCTCGGAGTCGCCGGTGGTGCCGTTCATGTGCAGGTCGCTGTTGTTGGGACCGTGGCAGTTCTCGCACTGGATGTTGGCCAGTTTGGCGGTGTTGGGGTAGTCGTTGAGCACTGTAGCCCAGTTGTCTGCGCCCGCATGACCGAGCAGGCCGGCATTCAGGAAATCGGAAAAGTCGGAAGCATCGTCGACGCCGCCGTTGACGGCTTCCGTGTTGTAACCGACCGTGTGACAGACAAGACAACTCTCGCCGTAATGGCCGCCGGCGTTGAGGTTGTTGGTGAAGATCTCGGCATGGCCGGTCTCTTTCCACTCGTCGAACTTATCGGGCGCTCCGCCTGGTTTGTGGCAACTGGTGCAAGCGCCGGCCTCAGGCCGTCCGTTGGCGTCCATGCCGGTTATCCCGCCTTGCCAAGTGCCCGCAAAAATGTCGAGACTGTCGCCGCTGACCGAATCCGTCAGTGTGTACTGCCCGGCAACATCGGGTGTGAAATCGGGTATTACCAGTGTAGCATCGTTGACGGAGGCGGCAGAACCTGAAGGCTTGGCTGTCAACGACCAGTTGTAGGAAGCCGCGCCGACACTCTGAACGAGGACGGGAACATCGAGAGGTACATTCCTGATGCCCGGGTTGACTTTGAAAGGTAGTGCGACCGTTACATCCACGCTGTCGGTGTATACTCCGCTCGAGGTGGTCACGCTAAGCTGATACTCGGCCATTTCGACTTCTGCCAGTGCGTGCGGGTTAATGCCCAGCACCATCAAGCGGTCTGGGACCATGAGCAATTCGGCAAGGGCCGCCTTGTATTCCGGCATGCCGGCCAGGGTCACGGTGGCGGTGTCAGTGTCTTCGCCGTCAATGACCGCGTCCGGCGCCTCGCCTCCGCTGCGGGTCCAGGCGTAGCCGCTGATTGTCGATCCGTCCATGATCTCGACCGTACCCATGAGGGTGACATCTCCGCCCACCGCGCCGGTCTGATCGCCGCCGGCGCTTACAATCACCGGACCTTCCGGCACCAGGGCCACGTCCCGCACCAAAGCTCCTCCGGCCACTATCGAGATCTTCTCCATAGCGGAGGTGAAGTAGCCTTTCTCGAATGTGAGCGAGTAGCTGCCGACTGGCAGCTCAGCGCTATAGGCTCCGTTGTTGTCGGTGCTGATGGCGATGCCGACGTCCGGGTCGAGCGTCACCGTCGCCCCGCTTACCGCCGCCCCGCTCAAGCTATTGGTGACGGTTCCGGCGATCAGTCCGAGCGACTGGCCGGCGCAGTCCGCGACCGTGCAACCGCCGTCGCCGTCGATGTCCTCGCTGGCCACATCGCAGCTTCCATTGCCGTCGAGATCCCAACAAGCAGATCCGGCTTGCCCGGGTTGCCCGTTACTGACCGTCGCCGTCGTGCCGTCCTCACACGAGATGGTACTGCTTCCGTCTCCATTGTCGGTCACGGTGCAGTTGGTGCCCGAGGGACCAATCGGCCCGTCATCGCCGGCCGGGCCCGTGCAAGCTCCCAATCCCAGGCCGAGAGCAGCCAGGCCGAAGACAAGCGCAGCAAAGCTGACTGCATTCAGTTTCCCGAGATAGTTCACATTGTTCCTCATATTTTTCTCCTTTAATAAAAAGCTATTACAAATCGAGTCGCGTATCCAGTTGCAAAAATTGTACCCAATAGATGAAGCTTGGAAATCCGGGCGAGATCTAGAGTCTTTTAGGATTCAGCCAGATCTTCCAAGCTGTTACAACCAGGCAGGGTGTCTTTTGCTAGTCCAACCCGTGTCATTCAGCTTGTTTTGGGCTCAAGATAATTATTAGCGAATCAATTTGACACCTGTCTGCGGCGCAAAGTCGTCAATGCGTGTCGAATTGGAACCATATTCCGGTGGCGCTGGAAAGACCGGACCTTTTCGCAATCATCCGTTTCCGGGGTGTCCGTCCCCAATCCTGTTTCCCTTGCCTCTCAGGACGACCGACGCGACCAGCGATGCCGCGCCCAGGGCCGCAACGGCTCCCGCAGCATACTCACCACCCAGTGAAGGCAAATCCAGAAACAGCACCTTGAGCGCCAGGGCTCCCAGGCCGATCAGGGCAATCCAGCGCAGGGGCTGGCTGCCGGCCCGCTTGCCTGCCACCATCGCCCCCATCGAAAATAGTGCCAATGTCCAACTCTGGGCCAATTCGAAAGCGTTTGTGCGACCGAAAACGACCACAAGTCCGACACGAACCGATCCGAACAATACGGCAAAGGCCATCGTCAATGATATCACCGAAGCCGCTCTGATCACCACGACGGCGCTCTGGTCGAGATCCTTTTCAGAGCGTCGCACAAAGACGTAGTGAAACAACAGCAGCACACCCAGTGAGAAACCTTCGAGAAAACATAATCCGCACTCTTCGATTGGCACGCTGAGCAGATCCGTTCTTGCTACCGCGACCGCCGCGGCCCCTACTACCAGAATTTGTGAAAGCAGTTTTAAAGACAAGCTGCGTAAGACTCGACCGGCCCAGAAAACTCCCAGCGCAAGTATCGCAAGCCCAAGTCCACTCGGGTCGAGTATCAAAAGCCCCAGGGCAATCAGCAGTGAACCGGCCAAAGCCAGCCCGATGTCGGCTCGATTTGGCCGGCGCCCGCCGAGCCAGACGGAGGCGCAAAACAGAACGACTCCCACCACAGGTGCCGTCCGGGCGGTCGATAGCGGGGCGTAGAAAAACACCAGGGCGAAAGCCCAGATGCTTGTTAGCCCTAGCCAGGCGGCCTCACCGGCGGCCAGCCTGCGGTAACCGGCCAGATGATTGACGAGCACGGCAATCCAGAAGATCAGCACGCAGACAATCAGTCCCAACGAAGTAAAAGCTGGAATGCCTTCCCTGCGCACCGCGGCCATCACGGCCAATCCCAGCAACGCACCCGCGGCCGCCAGCGCCATCGTACGCAGCGCGGACCAGGCTCGCCAGACAGACACGACCAGCGCCAGACAGCAAAGCCCGACCACCGCCGCGGCACGCAAGACCAAGGCATCAGGCGACAAGCCCAGGCCGGCCAAACCGATAAGAGACAACCACAGGCCAAAGGCCGCAAGGATTCGCCGGCGGCACAGCCCTCCCATGAGCTGCGCCGCAGCTCCGAATCCAAACAGCATCGTTGCGGCAGCATCCGCCGAAAGTGCTCCCAGCCGGTGGTAGCTCTCGAGCACCAACAACGCGACCAGCACGATGCCGCACAGCTGTAAAACCAAGGACAACCTGCCTGAAAAAATCCTGCCGGCCGGCCAAACGGGCCCAATCAGCAGCAGCGCACAGTAGGCCAAGCCCGCTGAAACGCCGGCCAGCGGCCCGAGCCAGCCGCTTTTAGTGGCGATGCGCAGAAGTAAAGCGCCAATCAAAACGAAGCAGACAATTGCCAGCGACGCTAAATAATCGTTGGCGGCCAAAGCAACCTTCTCGGGTCGGATCGAGGCGGTCTCCGTATCAGCCTGGTGCAAATTATTTTGCGGCCCGGTCTCAAGGCGCGCTACGCGCGCTTCAAGGCGTAAAAGCGCAGCCCGGTTTTCCTCTATCAGATCACGGATGCCGCTATCGTCCACAAATCCCCCCGCGAACCGTCAGCCCGAATCTCCGGCGGCTCCGGGAAACAACGGGATCGCCCGGTTGAACAGCCACAGAATTCCGAAGGGCAAGGTGAAGATAATAGCCGCCATCACAAGTCCCTCTTTGTCCCACAGCCCGGGAAAGTAGCTTGTGAACCCGCGCATCGACTTGGACAGCAGTTGACCGCCGATGACCACGTTCCAGCGCATCAACAGCACCTGGAACAACAGCATGGCCGAAGCGATCCAGGCTAAAGCGTTGGCCACGCGCCGACTCAATCGAAACAGCACGCTTATGCCCAGCAGTACGAACGGAATCAGCGAGAAGATCAAAAGCTGCAAGACCACGTACGAAAAGAAAAGCTTGTTCTCGATCAGCCGTGACAGCACTTCCCATTCCTCGGTCTGCTTGTAGGCGATCGATAGCACCTCGAGAAGTTCGAGGGCGACGGCCACGATCATGAAGCCCCACAGGTAGCGGGTCATCGACCTGACGCAAGCGTGATCGGTCTTCCAGCCGTTTATCCAACTTACGATGTAATAGTGGAAGATCAGCACGGCGATTCCGGAAACGATGGCCGAGAAGATGAAGATCACGAACATCAGCGGAGTCGACCACCACGGGTTGGCCTTCAACGATCCGAACAGGAAGCCCACGTAGCCGTGCAGCAGGCAAGCCAAGGGAATGCCCAGCCCGGCCAAGAAACGAGATATCTTGTGATCGGCCCGCCTGGTGGCGTCGTTCTCTTCCAGGTTGAAAAGCAGAATCAGCCTGAACAACCAGGCCACGGGGCCCTTGCCCTTTGCCCGGGCGATGAAGTCGCCGCGCATGACGAACCAGATCTCGAGCACGACCAGAAGCATATAGGTGGCATAGATGTAGCCGAAGCCGGCCATGGCCGAACTGAAGTGCGGGGTGATCATTATATTGAAGGCCCGTTCGGGATGTCCAAGGTGTATCAGCAAAGGCAGCGTCGCGAAGAGCAAGAATACGAAAGCCGAAGCCAGTGAGAAACGGGCGATCGGCTTGAGTTCCGAGCGACCGAAAACATGGTAGAGCGACGAGACGATGAAGGCACCCGCCACCAGCCCGGTGATATACGGATACAGAACGATCATCACCGTCCAGGTGACGTTGGCCTCGTTTGGAAAGACGAAGTTCACTAAACCACCTCACGATCCAGGCCCAAGTAAAAACACTTGGGGTGAGTACCCATCTCGGGTTTCAGCACGCGGTATCGTTGCTGTTTGAGCAGGATGGAAAGCTCGCAAGTTGGATCCTCCAGATCCCCGAAAATTCGGGCGTGCTTGGGGCAGGCCTGCACGCAGGCCGGAGGCAGGCCGCGGGTGATGCGATGGTAGCAGAACGTGCACTTGTCTGCGGTGTGACTGCGCGGGCTGATGAAACGCACGCCATAGGGACAGGCCTGAACGCAGTATCCGCATCCGATACAGTGCTCGGAGTCTACAAGAATGACGCCGTCACGCGTACGGTAGGCCGCGCCGACGGGACATACCTGGTTGCAAACCGGCTTCTCGCAATGGTTACAAAGTTTCGGTACGAAAAAGGCCTTGACTACGTTGCCGGGCAACTCTTCGAAGACGAAGTCGTCCTTCGTGGCGGCGTCGACAGAGACTTGGTCGGCGGCGTCTATCCGGTAACGCTCGACCCATGTTCTGAAGTAGCCGGGCGGCACGTCGTTTTCCGCCCGGCAGGCCCGCATGCAGGCGCAACAACCTATGCACTTGGTAGTGTCGATCGCGTAGGCCCAGTAATGCTTGTTCCAGTCGTAGTCTTTCTTGCGAGTCCCGGGCGGCGGGGACGGTAGGCCGCAGTGGACAAGCAGCAAACCGGATCCGGCTGCCAGGAACTTAAAGAAATCGCGGCGGGAAATATTGTCGTCACGGCTCATGCTTGCAAACCTCGCGTAACTTGTGAATCTTGTCGCGGTGGCAGTCGATGCAACTCTTTTTCCGATCTTCGGGTTTCTCGGCCACATCGTCGAGATGATCATCCGGCCAGTCGATACCGGGCGGGGCGCTGTCACTCCTGAAATCGGCATTGCCATGGCAAAGCAAACAGAAACGCGGATCGGCGTCGCGGATGATTCGCCCGGCGAACTCAGACTGCTTGACGAAGATATGACAGGTGGTGCACTCGATTTTCTTATGAGGCCGGTCGGCGAAATCACGTACGATATCCTGGTGACAGTACGAGCATTCGAATATGGCAGGGTGATTCTCGGGCCGCGCCAGTTTCTCGTTGATCCTGCCGATGTGGCAGTCGCGGCAACGCTGTATCAATGGGTGCAGGCGAGCCTTTCGCAGATCGCGGTCCATGTACAGCGGTTCGTGCGGGCTGTGACAGCGAGTGCAAGCGACGTCCATGTCCTTGACTCCCACGAATCTGAAGTGTTCACGCCAGCGGATCTGGGGAAACGCCCCGGGACGGGCGGCAAGCTGACGGTGGCAAACCAGGCACTCCGCCTTGCCTTTGGGCTTCGGCAGTTTGTTCTTTTTGGGATCGGCCGCGTGCTTCCACCCCGGACCATGGCAATCCTCGCAAGGCACCGAGGCATGGGCATCCTTGTCGTGCAGCGCGACTTCCTTTTTATGTTCATGGCAGCCTGCGCACCCGTCCTCGCCAATATGGCGCGGTTCGAAATCACGCGCCTGGTCGACTGCCGCGGCACGGAAATAGCCGTAACGTCCGAAAGACTCGGGAACCGCCAGGCGGCGCGCAATCAGGGCCGCCGCCAACACCAGGGCCACCAGGGCAAACAAGCGGAAGGTATGCCGGTAATCTGCAACGGGCAGTTTTTCTCCGCCCGCGATCCTGTGGATACTGAGCAGTTGATCCAATCCCAGCGTAGCCAAGACTACCGTGCCGCCGCCCGTAAGGACCAGCAGCGCGATAGTCACCGAGGACTGCTCTTTACTCAGGCCGCCGTAAATTATTGCTCCCAGCAGAACGGCGCATATTGAAGCGCCGGCCATCAGGCCGGCAGCCAGAAGTCTTCTCTTTCGATTCACGATCTGTTTTCCCCTTTTTACTTTGCCAGGGAGAGATCCGTAGCAATTTATGTGCCATTACCCACGAACAGGATCCCTTGTGGAAAACAGTGGAGTGGCACGACTGTTGCTAGACCTTTTTACGGACGAACTGATTGCCAAGGGGTTGACATTGAATATTTGCGCCCGAATAGAGGAATTGACCGGAACGAGGCCGCTGGTTGAGCCTGACGTTCTAGGAAATACCAGCGCCTACATGGCAATTGATCGGGATGATGTACTCTCTTTGGGCTGTGAGTTGTATCTGGTGCGTGGAAACGCGCGCGAAGGCCGTTTCGGTCTGCACGATCAGCCAAAATTCTGGGTCAAGAATGCAATTGCGCTGAGTGACGGGCGCCGCGTAATGCTCAAACTAGTGTTTCACGAGAAGTTCAGCGTTCGCATCGGCAACATGTCCTTCAGGTGCCGGCGCAGCGAGCAGAAAGAAGCCCGGGTACTCGACTTCGTTCGGGGCGACCCCTGTTTCATGCAGGGAAAATCGGTGCGTGACGAGCGCAGCAACCTCGTGCGCGTGCTCGAGTTCATTCCCGGAGACGACCTGCTTACTCACGTGGTCATGCAAGAAAAACCTCACCAGAAATACTTCAACGAGGATTTTCCAGATTTACTGGCCAATACGATCGCCGCCTTGCAGGGGATCATGCGGCTTCACCAGGCTGGCCTGAGTCACGGCGACATCCGAAACGACCATATTATCATCGATCGCGGCTCGGGGTGTTTTCGCTGGATCGACTTCGATCTCGAGCAGGACTTCACTGATTTCGATGTCTGGAGCGCCGGCAACATCCTTCAGGTCGTGGCCGGTCAGGGGTTGGTCACCACCCAGCGGATCAAGCAAGAGTTCCCGGGCAGCCTGGCCCGCTTTAATTCGAGTGATGCCTCGGTCTTCTTTCCGCACCGCATGATGAACCTGCGCAAGATCTTTCCCTACCTGCCCGAGAAGCTCAACGCCGTCTTGATGCGCTTCTCGGCCGGCACGCAGGCGTACTACGAGCGGATCGATCAGATAATCGTCGACTTGTGCGAGGTTGCCGAGGCACAGGGCTGGACGTGTTCACAGCCTTCGTGAGCTTGGGGCAATAGTGCGCAACAGAAGCATAGCCTTCGATGTCTCCGCGATCGTCCTGCTGGTGATCACCTCCCTTTTGGCGGCGGCTTTCCTGATATCCTACCGCTGGCAAAAAAGCTGGATCGAGCAGGAGTCGCGGCGCGGCTTATTGTTGGCCGGCGACACACTGCGGGCGTCGTTACGCTCTGGAATGTTGCTCAACCGGCGGGAGGAAATCGGGACCGCCATCCGGCGGGTGGCCGACGAGAGTCCGATAGCCAAGATCAGGATAGTCTCGCACTCGGGCCGGATCGGCCTTTCAACGACTCCGGGCGAGGTGGGCCGTGAGTTCATGACCGGCTGGGCCGGCTGCCGGACTTGTCATTCAAGTGATACGGCGGCTCCCCATGCTCGACGAACGGGTCGCACAATGATCGACAAGCAGCGCATACGATCTTTCACCCCTATTTTTGCTGAAGCGGGATGCAGAAGCGGTCGCTGCCACCAGGGCGAGGTCCGCTCGTCGGTGCTTGGATTGATCGACATGAGCCTTCCGCTAGCCCCCGTAGAAGCCACTCTCAACCAAATCCACCGCAATGTCCTGCTGCTGTTCGCGGGCGTCGCCTTGGCCGGCTCCTGCTTGATTTTCTTGTTTCTGTCCCGGCGTTTGAGAAGACCCCTGCGCGAACTCGTCTCGGGGATGCGAAGGGTTTCCGGTGGCGATCTGGACTACCGTATTCCCGAGAAACAAACGGACGAGTTGGGCGTGCTGGCCGCTTCATTCAACCGCATGAGTGAAAGACTTGGCAGCCTTCGTGAGAGCCTGATCCGTAACGAGCGGCTAATCTCCATGGGCAAGCTGGCGGCCGGGGTGGCCCATGAGATAAACAACCCGCTGACCGGCATACTCTCGTATGCCGAGGATCTCGTAGAGGGCACCGCAGAGTCAGATCCACGCCGCGCGGACTACGAGATCATCGTGCGCGAGGCCATTCGCTGCCGCACAATAATCCGCAATCTGCTGGATTTCGCCGGAGACGGCAAACCGCGGCGCGTGCCGTTGCATCCCGGCAAGTTGATCGAGCAGTCTCTCGCCCTGCTGACTCGACGCAAGGACTTCGCCGGCATCAGCCTGGTGAGAGAGATCGAGCCAGGCTTGCCCGAGGTAATCGGCAACCCCGTCCAGATCCAGCAGGTGTTGATCAATCTGATTGTCAACGCCCGGCAGGCCATGCCGCAGGGTGGGAAAATCACGGTCGGCGCGATCGCTCGAGGATTGAACTCGGTTTCATTGTTCGTCCGCGACCAGGGTCCGGGAGTCCCGGCCGACATTCGCGAACGCATCTTCGAGCCTTTTTTCTCCACCAAGGACGGTTACAGCGACGGACTCGGCCTGGCGGTCTGCCTGGGAATTGTCGAACGACTCGGCGGCCGAATAGAACAGGAAAACGTGCCCCAAGGCGGGGCGATTTTCAGTGTAATTCTGCCGGCCGCGGCCGGGGAGCGAGATGATGACCAAGAGAATCCTGGCCGTGGATGACGAGCAGGTCGTACTGGGTGCGATTTGCAAGGCCCTCGGAAGAGACGAACTTGAAATCGACACGACGCGCGATGCGGCTTCGGCATTGGAATTGTTGGTAAAGCATAACTACGACCTGCTAATCACAGACCTGATGATGCCAAAGATCAACGGACTTGAACTTCTCGAGCGGCTGCCTGGCATGAAGATTGACACCCGGGTGATCATGATCACCGGCTATCCTACCATCCGTACGGCCTTGCAGGCCAAGCGGCTTGGCGCTTTCGAGTACGTGTCCAAACCCTTCACCAAGCAGGAACTGCGCAGCGTGGTCATCCGGGCCTTGCGAACCGTGCCTGAGGCTCAATCCCGTCCTGTATGCAACACGATTGCCGGCGGATCGCGCTACGCGATCCCGCATCACAGCTGGGCCATGTGGCACAGCAAAGATATCTGGCGAGCCGGCATGATGTCGGCTTTCGCCGCCGAAGTCGGCCCCATTCGTTCATTGCAGCCGCCCATTGTGGGCGACCTAGTCGAGCAGGGCAGGATCGCCGTCGTCATCGAAGACATCGAAGGAGTCGAACATTTCCTGCACGCCCCGCTAAGCGGCAAGGTGACCGAAGTCAATCCGTCGCTCGAGCAGGATAGTCCGCTTGCGGGAACCGATCCGGAGGGCAAGGGTTGGCTTTTTTCGTTGGCGCCGGTCGATCTGAAGAAGGAGCTCTTAAATCTGGTGCCTTGCTGAATCTCCGCCAAGGCGGCCTGGCCGGCGTGGCATGTATCTTGCTAAGAAGACGGCGGAGGTTCGCAACTGGAAAACAAAAAATTCGACAAGCTGACCCGCCGTCTTCCTATTGCCGTGATCCTCGTATTGACCTTGTTTTTAGCCGGTGCCAATACAAACGAAGATTGCCTCGAGTGTCACGACGATCCCGATCTGACGACGGAGCGGGGCGGGGAAGAAGTTTCCCTGCGTATCGAACCTGAAAAATTCTCGGCCTCGGTGCACGGCAAGATTGGCTGTACGGGCTGTCACCTGGATCTCAAAGAGGCCGACCTGCCTCATGACGATCTCAAGATAGCCAAAGTGCGCTGCGGGCGCTGTCACGCCAAGATCCAACACACCTACCAGGGCAGCCTGCACGGTCTGGCCGCGCGTCGCGGAGAGCGCCTGGCGCCCAGGTGCAAGACCTGCCACGGGAACCACTACATCCGGCGCGCCGAGAAGTCGGGCTCGCCCGTGGCCAAGTTCAACGTTCCAATGCTGTGCGGGCGCTGTCACAAGGAGGGCACCGCCGTCAGCCGCACCTACGACATTCCCAAGGATCGCATCTTCGAGCACTATTCACAGAGCATACACGGTGAGGGGCTTTATAAAAAGGGCCTCAGCGTGACGGCCGTCTGCACCGACTGCCACACGGCCCATAACATCAGGCCGCATACCGACCCGCTCTCATCCATCAGCAAGAAGAACGTGTCGCACACCTGCCAGAAGTGCCACGGGTTGATCGAACAGGTGCACCGCAAGGTCATCCGCGGCGAGCTATGGGAAAAGGCTCCGCACGAAGTTCCGGTGTGCGTCGACTGCCATGCGCCGCACCGGGCCCGCAAGGTCTTCTACGAGTTGGGTATGGCCGACGAAGACTGCCTGGCCTGTCACGCCAAGGGCGACCTGGTAGGCACGCGGGACGGCAAGAAGATCTCAATGCACATAGAGCGTAAAGAGTTGGGTGCTTCAGCGCACAAAGGCGTGGCCTGCGCCCAGTGCCACAACGGGGTCTCACCGGTCTCCAAGAGGCCTTGCGAGGGAATCAGCGCCAAGGTCGACTGCTCAATCTGCCACGCCGAACAAGTCGAAGCCTACAAGACGAGCACTCACGGCAAATTGCATGCCAGGGGATCCGATCAGGCGCCGGACTGTATCAGTTGTCACGGCACGCATGGAATAAAGAAAAAGGACGACCCTTCATCACGCACTTTCCCGATCAACGTGCCCAGGCTGTGCGCCAATTGCCACCGTGAAGGTCAGCCGGCGGCCAAGATCTATAAGGGCGTTGATCACGACATCGTCGAGCACTACACCATGAGTATCCACGGCAAGGGCCTTTTAAAAAGCGGCCTGGTGGTGACGGCCATGTGCACCGACTGCCACACCGCTCACCACGAATTGCCGGCCAGCGATCCAGATTCCACGGTGAACAAGGACAATGTGGCCAAGACCTGCTCCCGCTGCCACAACGGCATCTACGAAAAGTTCGCCCGCAGTGTTCATTTTCCGGGGCCGGGCGGCAAGGATGGTAAAAAATACCCCGCCTGCACCGATTGCCATTCCTCCCACACCATCAGTCGCACAGACAAGCAAGATTTCAAGCTGGAGATCATCACCCAGTGCGGCCGTTGCCACCAAGACGTGACCAAGAGCTACTTCGAGACTTATCACGGCAAGGTGTCCAAGCTGGGCTACACGGCCGCCGCCAAGTGCTATGACTGTCACGGCTCACATGACATCCTTCCGCCCTGGGACCCGGATTCGCATCTCTCGCGCCGCAATATCGTCAAGACCTGTGCCAAGTGCCACCCGGGATCGCACCGGCGTTTCGCCGGTTACCTGACACACGCCACCCACCACGACCCGGACAAGTACCCGGTGCTTTTTTACACATTTTGGGCGATGTCGTTCTTGCTGATTGGCGTTTTCGGCTTCTTCGGCCTGCATACCTTGATATGGCTGCCGCGCTCGCTCGCCGAGCGACGCCGACGCAAACCGATCAGGTCGGCCGGAAAGCGTTACGTATTGCGCTTCGGCACACTCGAAAGCCGACTGCATATACTGGTGGTCATCAGCTTTCTCGGGCTGGCAATCACCGGAACGACTTTGAAGTTCTCCTATTTCGAATGGGCCCAGTGGATCTCGCACGCCCTGGGAGGTTTTCAGTCGGCAGGCTTCATCCACCGGGTTTGCGCCTTGATCACCTTCGGCTATTTCGGCGCTCACCTGATCGATCTGATTCGCAAGAAACGCCGCGGCAAATCGTCATGGTTGCGGTTCCTGTTCGGACCCGACTCGATGATGCCGAACCGCAAGGACCTTAGAGAGTTCATCGCCTCCTTCAAGTGGTTCATAGGCCGCGGACCGCGCCCGCAATACGGACGCTGGACATATTGGGAGAAATTCGACTACCTGGCCGTATTCTGGGGAGTGGCGATCATCGGCGCCACGGGCCTTATCCTATGGTTCCCAGAAATAGCCACCCATCTGCTGCCGGGCTGGATGATCAACGTGGCAACAATAGTCCACTCGGACGAGGCCCTGCTGGCGGCCGGATTCATATTCACAATACACTTCTTCAACACTCATTTCAGGCCCGAGAAATTTCCCATGGACACCGTCATTTTCACCGGCAAGATGCCGCTCGAGGAGTTCGAGGAAGATCGCCCGCTGGAGTACCGCAAGCTGGTCGAAGCCGGCGATCTCGAGAAACGCCTGGTGGATCCGCCTTCAAAGACATCGAGGCGCGCGGCACGTATTTTTGGTGGGTTGGCCCTGGCACTGGGTGTCGCGCTGATAATAATAATAATAGCGGCCGAGGTATTTGGTTACAGGTAAGCTACGTAAAAAACGCTCTTGGGGATGCCGATTGGCATGAATAGTGCAATGTTCAGAGCTTGATGCTCACCGGGCATCGTGGTACTCAACCAGGTTGAGGGGTTCTATCAGGTGATATCCAAGAATATCGAATTCATTCTGGCTACGGTACTGGCGTTCTTGCTTGCAGGCTCAGGGCGGGCGCCGGCCGAAAACGCGGTCTCGTCGAGCACCAAGGAGATCAAAGGCAAGCAGGAGGGAGCTGCCTGGGATTTCTGGATCAGCGCCCAGGAGGAATACCGACTGCGCGCCGTCGTGGCGCCCGGCGGTACGGGAGGCGATCTGGTCAACCCCGCCCCCGACAGCGAGACCGACAACGACCTGCGCCTTTTTCTCGAAGGCGGCCTGCGCGATCAGGATGATCACTTCGGCGGCGAGTTCGCCTTTGGCTTGTGGTGGGACGTAGACGGCGTTGCGCCTGCCGGTGACAGCACGGGCCTGGGATCGATGTTCGACTACCGCCAGCCGTGGTGGGACGTTTACAAGCTGCAGTTCGACTACCAGTCGGACGGCTTTTGTAAACTGGCTCGGGCGGGGCGTCAGGCCGCTCCTTACGGACTGCCGGTCACATTCGACGGAGCCACGGTCGTCATCGGTGCCGTGCGGCCCATGCTCGATCTTTTTGTCTTCGGGGGTCGCAGCGTGCACTTCTTCGAGACCCAGGCCGACATGTTCGAAGACTGGTTGGCCTCGGCCGGCGCCGTGATCCGGCCGCTGCGCTGGCTGAGAATCGAGTTGGACTACCGCCTGCAGATCGAGGACGTCCTGCTGGCCGACCGCGTATCCAAGGCCGGCCTTACCGATCACAGTTACGGGGTAACCACTTGGTACCGACCCGCCGACTGGTTGCTGGGACAACTAACGCTGCGAGGCCTGAACAATTCTTTCTCGCGCGTCGGAGCCGCGGCCCGGTTGGAATGGAAGCGCATCGAGGCGGGCATACTGTTGAGTGCCGACGCGCAGACAATCTCGCTGAATGAGATCCACGAGAGCGCGGATCCATTCTTCACCCTGCTCGGCGAGAGTCTTCCAAACCTTCGTTGGCGGGCTGATGCCTGGAAACGCTTCAGCACGACCAAGGGCAGCTACACCCTGCATCTCGGCTGGAACGGGCGCCAGGTGCTCGATGGAGATCCGGGCCCTTTCAATCGCAACATGGGTCGTGCATACCTGCTGTTCGACGCCGCCGACGTGATTTTTCCTGGAATATTTTTCAGCCTGTCAGGCGAGGGCCACTACACATACGTCGATGGAAGTCTTCTGAGAGACTGGATTTTCACCGCCGGCGGATCGGCCGGCTACAGAAGCAAGAAACTGAGTGCCGAGTTAGGCACGTACTACCAGCGTTACAAGTACGACTACTATCGCGACGTGCGCGAGGTCAGCGACGTGCGCACTTTTTATGCTTCCTGTGGCTTCCGCCCGCTAGACTGGCTTTCGTTCAGGGTGCGCTATGAATTCGAGCGCTCCGATCGTGATTTTCACGTTGTCACACTGTCTGTCGGCCAGATGTTCCAGTGAGGCCAGCCATGAAAACCATAAACATAGCGGCCCTTGGCATCGCCCTGATAATGGTCATCTGCTCACCGACGAGCGTGGCCCGCTCGAGCGAAAAAAAGATCTTTTCGCATAAGAAGCACATCGAAGAAGGCGCAGACTGCGATACCTGCCACACGACCGATAAATCGGCGTCCTTGCCGCAGCTGAAAACGGACGGCTGCGAGGATTGTCACGACGACGGAACGCCGTCCTGGAAGCTGCCGGCGCGCTCCAGGCGGATGGATCTTCGCTTTCCACATGCAAGCCATGCAGAAAGCCTCTCCTGTAAAGACTGTCACAAGCCGACGATCGAGGAAACCCAGCCGGACGGTCTTCCGCTGCTTACCCGAGAGCAATGCGACGCATGTCACAAGCAGAACGATGTCGAAGTCAGTAGCGCGCGCTGTATAGCCTGCCACGGCGCAGACAGGCGCCGTACGGCACCTGCGGACCACGCTGCCGGGTGGCTGGAGACGCACGGCGGCGAATCGCGCTGGCGCGTCTTCGGGCAGCACGGTAAGGATTGCCGTCTTTGCCACCGCAGCGACGCCTGTACCACATGCCACAAGACCAACCGGCCGCGCAGTCACACGGGCCTGTGGCGCACACGTACCCACGGAATCTCGGCCGAGTTCGACCGCGATTCCTGCAAGACCTGCCACAATGCGGGCGCTTGCATCCGCTGCCACCGGACGACCGCGCCCTTGAACCACAAGGGCGCCTGGCGGGCCACCCACGGGCTGGCTGCCCAGATGCGCTCGAACGAACACTGCTCGGTTTGCCATACGCCAGCATGGTGCGCGAGCTGCCACGCCGGAGGAAGGTAATGTTTTTCCAGCAACCAAACATGATACGGCGCCGAGTGTTGCCGGCGCTCTGGCTGCTGCTGGCCCTGGTGTCTTGGGGTTGCGAATACAACTCGCTTCCGGACGGGTTGCCCGACGAGATCGGCTGCACCAGCTGTCATGGTCACGACCAGGACCCGGCCCCGCCGCCTTCCGTCTCCGGAGAGCGAAATACGGCCGCCGTCGAGGTCGGCGCGCACTCGCAACACTTGAACGACAGCGCAATCCGCAAGGCGATCGCCTGCGGCGAGTGCCACCTGGTGCCGGAAAGCGTGGGTGCCGAAGGCCACGTCGATGGTTATCCCGCCGAGGTGGACTTCGGCATTCTGGCAAGGAACCAGGGCGCCGAGCCTAGCTGGGATCACGCCGGGGCAACCTGTTCTTCCGTCTACTGTCACGGGGCCACTCTTACAGGCGGTCTGCACACTGAGCCGCTCTGGACCAGGGTCGACGGGACCCAGGTAAGTTGCTCAGGATGTCACGGCAACCCTCCGCCCGCACCGCACCCTGCAAACTCCAATTGCAACTTGTGCCACCCGGAAACCGTCGCTGCCGACGGCAAGATAGACGTCGAGGCCGGCAAGCACATCGACGGTGAACTGCAAGTGAACAGCGGATCGTGCAACTCTTGCCACGGAAGCGACCAGAACAACGCCCCGCCGCTTTCTACAAGCGGCTCATCCTCGACCAGCGACGTCGCAGTCGGAGCCCACCAGTCACACCTTCACGACGGCCCCTTCAGGCAAGCCATCAACTGTGACGAGTGCCACCTTGTTCCAAAGAGCGCGGGCGACCCGGGGCACATCGACAATCCGCCCGCGGAAGTGACCTTCGGGCAGCTTGCAACGGCTGGATCGTCCAGCCCGAGTTGGAACCGCGACAACGCAACCTGTTCTGCTGTCTACTGCCACGGGGCGACGCTGGCGGGCGGCAGCATTGCCGAACCGGAATGGACAAAAGTCGACGGCAGCCAGGCCGCCTGCGGAAGCTGTCACGGATTGCCGCCCCCGTCGCCGCATCCCGCTTTTTCCGACTGCAATCGCTGTCACCCAGACAGCGTTCTTCCCGGCGGCGGTATCAATCTAGCCGCTGGCAAGCACATCGACGGGCAGGTCGAGGTTGCGACATTTTCCTGCCATGATTGTCACGGCGATAGCGACAGCCCGGCGCCGCCGCCCGATACCAGCGGGAATACCGACACGACGGCCCCGGGGGTCGGTGCACACCGGCAGCACCTGGCCGACTCCGATTGGCACGCCAGTGTTTCATGCGACCAGTGCCACGTTGTGCCTACCAAGCTTGCCGACGCCGGCCATGTGGACAGCGCGCTTCCAGCCGAATTGACCTGGGGGCCGCTGGCAACAAAAGACGGGGCGCAGCCGGGCTACGATGAGAGTGACCACAGCTGCTCCGGCACCTACTGCCACGGAACAACCCTTCTCGGAACCGGCACCAACCGGATTCCCACATGGACCAGCGTGGGGACGGGCGAAGCAGCCTGCGGTTCCTGCCATGGCCTGCCTCCCCAGTCCGGGCACCCGCAGGTCAGCGATTGCTCGAACTGCCATCCATGTGTTGCCAACTCCGATCAGACTATCCGCACGCAAGGCGCATACCTGCACATCAACGGCAAGGTCAATTTTGAACAGCTTGGGTCGTGCCCGCCCCCCCCGTAAAGGATAATAGAAAATGAGTATTTGGGCACTGCGGGTCAAAAATACACTTATCAGTGCCGTAATGAGTATCATTATGACACTATTTTGTGGACTTTTTAGAACACGGAGTCTAGTTATGAGTCTATCCGCACATAGGGAATTTTGTCCATGACCATAATGGAGAAAAACCATGGATGAGAATACGTCGCAGCCGGCGCCTGCGGCTTCAGGAGCCGTTGTCCGCAAGAAACGTCTGTCTTCTGGATTTGAATTATTGGGCGCGCTTTTTATGCTGGGGGTTGTCCTGCAGCACATTATATCGGGCGTGACTCAGGCACAGGCCCTGGGTACGAGAAGGTTCGCGGTTATAGTTGGTTTGTTGGCCTTCATCGTGGTGATCGCGGGCGACCTTAATCTCAGATGGCGACGTTTTTTCTCATCGAATCGCTTCGCGGTGCCGCTGCTTTTCACTCTGACGGCGCTCTCCGTGATCGGCACGCTGATCCTGCAGGGCCAGAGCGAGGCAGTCTTGGCAAGTTCTTACGGAGCCGCTGCGCTGGCCGTTATCCGCGGCCTTTTTCTCAATGACATGTTTCACGGCTTCGGTTTCGCGATAGTCCTCGGAATGGGCGCCGGCGGCCTGGCCACGGTCATCATCCGGAGGCCCCGCCTGGGTGTCAGGCGCTTCGGATCGCTGCTGGCTCACCTCGGGCTGGTCGTCACCCTGGCTGGTGCCTGCCTGGGATCAGTCTGGGGTATAAAGGGCCGCATCGACCTGCATGCCGGAGAGGCAACGGAGAACTTCAACAGCGCGGGACCAGACGGCCATATGCAGCAAAGACCGCTCGGATTCAAACTATCCTTGGACGAATTCAAAATCGAAAAGTACGAGCCCGACTTCCGGCTTACGGTGTTCGACATATCGGGCAAGAAGGAAAAGCGCTTAGCCGGCACCGATCCGGCCGCGCCCGACAGCGAATTATTGGCCGGATACGGCCTGAAGCTTCTCGACTACTGGCCCGATCATTTCAAACGCGACGTTGTCGAACAACCGAAGCCCGGAGCAGAAACTTCCGGCAAACCCGCGGCTGCGCTTCTGGGATTGGCGGGCGATGACGACAGATGGATCTTCGACGACCGCCGGGCGAGCGGCGGACGAGTGGAGCTTGGCGGCAAGCGGCTGGCCTTTTTCTGGGATGCCGAAAGGGCCGACAAATACGCGGCAGACATTGCGGAAAAAAGCTCAAACCCGCCACACGTAATCATAGCCGGCAAGCAGCGCCTATCTCTCGAGACGGGTCAGAAGGTGAAGCTGCCAGGCAGTGATCACAGCCTGGAAATAAAACGCGCCCTTCTCGATTTCGTGCTCGATCCCAGCAGCAATCAGCCGCAGAACAGATCTTCTCGTCCCGACAACCCGGCTGTCGAGGTCATTGTTCGCGACGCAGCCGGCAAGCAGATCGCCAGCGGCTGGCTGTTTGCCAAGTTTCCCGATTTCCACGGGCAGGGACAAGGAGCCCTTGGCGGCCTGCGTTATGAATATTCGGGCGCCAAGGGCCGCATGATCGATGCAATTCTGATAGGCGAAAAACCGGAAATGGCGTTGTTTAGCGACGGGAAGATCAGCTCTCGCGTTCCGGTCGAGATCGGCAAGGAGTTGGCGATTGGAAAGACCAAGCTGGTTGTCAAGACACTCTGGCAATACGCCATTCACCGGGTCGAGGATGGCACGCGAAGCGACCGTGAAAACAATCCCATGGCGCGAGTAGAGATCAAGGGGCGCAAGAAGCCTCTGGACGTAACGCCGCAGAGCCCGGTGCGCCTGTCCGGTAATCGAGCCCTGCTGCTCGGCCCCAAGGGCGGTGAAATGGTTCGCGACTATCTCAGCCGTGTTTCGGTCTACCAGGGCGACCGGAAAGTCCTGTCCAGAATAATTGAAGTCAATGATCCCCTGTCTTATGGGGGTTATTCAATCTACCAGGCTGATTACCGTCCCGAAGATCCGACCTACTCGGGATTCGAGGTGGTCAGCGATCCGGGCTTGTGGATCGTATATCTGGGAATCCTGCTCAATCTGGCAGGAGTTTTCTGGGCCATGTTCCTGCCAAACATTCTGAAACGCCGGCACCGGGCAGCCGGCAGCGGAGGCGCGAAATGAGCCTGACACCCGAGACGCTCACGATCGGCGCCCTTGTTCCGTACACAATTGCGGCACTTCTGTACGGCGCAATGTGGTTGACATCCTCCAAGACCTTGCGGCTGTCGGCCTCGATTATGCTTGGCGCCGGTTTGTCGGTAAACCTGCTGCAACTCGTCATACGCGCGATCGAGGCCAACCAGCCGCCGTTCAAGACTCTGTTCGAGTCGCTGGTGCTGTTGGCCGCCTGTATAGCAGTCGTATACTTGTTCGTCGAACTGGTATATCGCGCACGCATTCTCGGCCTGCCGGCCGCGGTCGGGTGCGCTCTTACCATGCTGTACGCATTGCTGCGTCAGGATAAAGAAGCGGTCAACCTCCCGCCGGCATTGCAGAGCGGCTGGTTCATCCCGCACGTGGTGGTATACTTCTTCGGATACGCGGCCTTGTTCGTTGCCTTCTGTGCTTCATTCGTTTACTTGTTGCGCCCCAAACCGATTCACCTTCGGCGCCCCGATCTTATTGCCGGTGAACACATAGATCTTGAATCGCTTCTGGACGGCGCCGTGCGTTTCGGCTTCGCTTTGTTGACCACCGGGTTATTGATGGGTGCCGTCTGGGCCAAGTCGGCCTGGGGAGACTACTGGGTATGGGATCCCAAGGAGACCTGGTCGCTGGTGACCTGGCTTCTGTTCGCCGCCTACCTGCACCTGCACTATCTCGGCGGCTGGCGCGGACGTCGCCTGGCCGTGCTGGTGCTGGTTGGTTTCGCCGCGGTCATGTTCACCTACCTGGGAATGCACCTGCTGCCGACGGCCGAGCAGAGCGCCCACGTTTATCAGTGACCGGCCCTGGACCTGGCAAGGAGGCACTCATTTCAACCGCCGGACAGGTAACTATCCAGTCTTCAGAACAAGCGCAGAGAATACGTCGTGTCGTGCGCATAGTCATGGTGCTGATGATCGGAGTGCTTGCGGCCTTGGCGGTTTTCTTCTGGGGCTATACCGAGCGGGCCATCGTGCAACAGTTCCAGCGCAGCTCTTTGGTACTTGCACAACTCGGCGCCAAGCGAGTCGAGGCGATGTTTGTGCGCATAGAGAAAGAACTTGCCATCCTTGCCCAAACCTGTCCGCCCGGCGGAGAAAAGACATGCGCAACAAGGCCGGCGGAGGCGCTGGCCGAACTCAGGCCTTTCGGGGCGCGCGATGTGTTCATCGCCGACAGACAGGGACGCATTACCTCGACAGTCAGCAACAGACCGGAGACCATGCAGCCGCTTTTGGATCGCTCGCTGAAAGCCTGCCGGCCACTCAGCGGCGTATGCTTCGGCCTGCTGGGCGGCGCTACGCTGCCCGGCAGCCCGCGCCGTGAATCGATCATCTCTCTCGCCCGCGATCAACAGTCGGCTAACGCTTCGGCCTGGCGCGTCGGTGTGCTTTTCGACTGGACCACGCTGGGAGAGAAGATCAACGAGGAAGTCGCCCAGGGCCGTGAGGGCTTGGCCTGGCTGCTGGATGATCGCGGCCACCTGATGTACCATCCTTCCAACCCCGCCGTCTGCAACCAGGGCGTCCAGGAACGCGACGAGCGCTGCCAGGTCTGTCACGGCCAGAACTCCCTTTCGAACAAGATGCTTTCGGGCAGCCCCGGTGTGGCCGCGATAGACGTCGCCGGCTCCGAGCGCAAGCTGGTCGCTTTCGCTCCGGTGCAAATCGCCGGGCACCGTTGGTCGCTGGGCCTGGCATCGCCTTATGCAGCCGTCGTGGCCGGCAATCGACGCATGGTACTGATCGCCGTGATCGTCTCCGGGTTGCTGATCGGCTTGCTGCTCTTCGTCACCTACTTCCTCGACCTGGAAAACCGCCGGCAGATCCGCGTTTTAGCCGAGAGTCAGGCCATGGTTCAGCGTTTGAACATCGATCTGGAAAAGAAAGTGCGCGAGCGCACAAAGGAACTTTCGCGTGTCTATGATTCACTTTCGGAGTTCAGCAGACGCCACGAGAGCCGCGAGCGACTTGCGATAGTCGGCGAACTGGCCTCGATCGTAGCCCACGAAATCCGCAATCCGCTGAACGCCTTGGCGATCGGCAGCGAGCGCCTGGTGCGCAAGTTGAAGGCTCCCGGAGACCTGGATCCCGCTCAGGCGCTGCAGATGGTCAAGTCCCAGCAATACGAGGTACGGCGCATCAACGACTACATCGAGCAATACCTCAAGATCTCGAGAGTGCCGCGGATCAAACCCCGACGGATCGACCTGAACAAACTGGTGGCCGATCTGCTCGAGTTCGTAGAGATGGAAGGCGGCAGACTCAAGATCGAACTGCACTCGCGGCTCTCGGCCCGACCGGTAATAGCGATGGCGGATGAAGATCAGATGCGCCAGGTGCTTCTCAACCTGATCTTGAATGCCTTCCAGGCCATGCCGGACGGCGGTGAGGTAGAGGTGGAGACCATGGCCATGGAGGACGGCGTAATCGTCGTCATCAGAGACAACGGCCAGGGAATAGCAAAGGAAGACATGGATAAAATCTTCCAGCCTTTTTATACCACGCGGGACGGCGGTACGGGTTTGGGGCTTGCAATTTGCGCGCGTATCGTCGGCGAACACGGCGGGAACCTTAGTTGCGAATCGGAGGTAGGCTATGGAACCACTTTCCGAATCAGTCTCCCGATCGGGCGGCCGAGCGGAGAAAACGGCTCCGACAGCGGTGCTGGTGGTTGAGGACGACCCAAGCAGCCTCGAGAACCTGGCGGCTGGATTGCGTGAATCCGGCCATGAAGTTTTCGCGGCTTCGAGCGGGATCGAGGCGATCGAGAAAATGAACAGTCACTCGATCGACGTTGTGGTATCAGATGTACAGATGGAGGGGATGAACGGACTCCAGTTACTGGAACATGTCGCCGAGCAAACACCGCAGACGGCGGTAATCATGATCACCGGCTATGGTACAATCGAGTCGGCCGTTGTTGCGATGCGCGCAGGCGCCTACGATTATCTCAGCAAGCCGGTGGACATCAACAAACTCGAGCTCTTGATCGAAAAAGCCCGCGAGAACCGCATGCTGGTCCGCGAGAACATACGCCTGCAACGCGAACTCAGAGAGCGCTACTCGTTCGGCAACATAGTCGGCCGTTCTGAGCCAATGAGGCGCATTTTCGACGACATCGAACAGGTGGCCGAAACGAACGCGACCGTGCTGATTATCGGCGAGAGCGGCACGGGCAAGGAGCTGATCGCCTCAGCCATACACCATAATTCTTCGAGATCGGAAAAGGCCTTGATCAAGGTCAACTGCGCGGCATTCGTCGAGAGCCTGATTGAAAGCGAACTGTTCGGCCACGAGAAAGGCGCTTTTACCGGAGCATTTCGCACCCGAAAAGGCCGCATCGAATTGGCCGCGGGAGGCACGCTGTTTCTCGACGAAATCGGCGATCTCAGCCTTGCGACCCAGCTCAAGCTGCTCAGAGTGTTGCAGGAACGGGAGTTCGAGAGGGTCGGAGGCAGCACGACGATTCCCGTGGACATCAGGTTGATCGCGGCCACCAACAAGAACCTCGAACAGGAGGTTGCGAAAGGCAGTTTCCGCGAGGAACTCTACTACCGTATCAAGGTGGTCACGCTTAGCGTGCCGCCGCTCAGGGAGCGAACCGATGACATCCCGTTGTTGATCAATCATTTCATCCGGTTGTTCAACAAGGAGCACAATAAAAGCGTTGAGGGCCTGAGCCCTCAGGCAATGCGTCTCGCGATTCGATACAGTTGGCCGGGCAACGTGCGCGAGTTGAGAAACATCGCCGAGAGCCTGGTGGTAATGGCCAAGTCGACGGTTATTGACGAGCGCGAACTACCGAACGATCTTCACGATCTGCAAGGGGCCGTTTCCGATGTCGCCATGCCGCTCGGAATTGCCCTGGCTGATGCAGAAAGACGTATTATTTTGAGCACGCTGGCATGGCATGGAGGCAACAAGGCGCGCACGGCACGCACCCTGGGCATCGGCAAGAAGACGCTTTACAGAAAACTTCAGGAGTACAGTGAGTCGGAA
>Ga0315535_1000025_pt1 | contig 85259 bp, 75 predicted proteins | sample SalMarSW160220MG_2_FD_203092 | JGI IMG/M metagenome (GOLD analysis project Ga0315535, IMG submission 203092) | Salt marsh sediment microbial communities from the Plum Island Ecosystem LTER, Massachusetts, United States - Salt Marsh Sediment SW1602-20 ... | reverse complement strand
ATTCGGCGTGCCGGAGCGGCCGGGAAACGGAGCCTGCGCTCCGACATCCCGCGGTACATGGTTGCCCTAATCCTACTCACATCCCGACCTATGAACAACCGGCGGAGTGTTTGGAAATGTCATAGGACCATACGGGCCGTTCGGGGCGCTACTCTGCGGTCGTGATGCTGCTCTTAGCAGTTGGAGCCGGGGCCGACAGCAACTCGGTAGACGTCGACGGCTCCGCCTCCTCGATGTGGGCGGGGTATCTCGGGGATACAGGTGTGGTCAAGATGCTGCTCGACGCAGGAACCGATACGCTGCTGCGCGGATATGACGCGAAGTTGGCGGGGCCATTTACCATCGACCGTGGAGACGAAAAGGTGGTTCTGCCTGTATGGTCCCTCAGATCGATATCAGCCGTGCATAGGCGAACATTACAGCCATCGATTCGACGTCCCCCGACCCGTTACAATTCCACAGATGCGCGTCATACCTATCAATCAGAGCATTGATACCGGAATGGACATTCTGCCGTACGAACGAGTTGATGAGCTCGTGAATGCGCATACCAAGTTTGGTGCAGCGTCATGCGTCTGCCGTACCAAGGAGAGGAAGATAGGCCGAGAAACAGGCCAACCTGCCTCCAATCAACAGCAGATTCTATGTTTTGAGACGATGACATGATCTGTCCTCCTGTGTGTGCCTCGTTCGGGCTTGCTCCGCCGGTCGGGGCTGGCTTGCAGTGCGAACCGGTGTTTCGCTGCCAAGATGCAACTCCACACCCCAATCTGCCGGATTTACATGGTGCTGATCACCCGCTCACGGTTGAACCGGGGACCGATCCGTCCGACGAGAAGGTAGCTCGCACCCAGAAGCGCGCCTGAGATGATGAGGACCACCGGGAGGTTGAAAACCAAGATACCGCTGATTTGCGCCCCGACGAGGACGAGCACGGGTAGTACCACGAGACCCGCCGTCTGCTGCGCCTCCATGAAGTTCTTTGCTTTCAGAGACACCAGGATCGAAACCGACAAGGCCAGGAGTGAGACCGCCGGCGCGAGCAGAAGAAGTCCCGGGATCCACACGGGAGAGCGCACCAGCATGATACCGCGAAGCGTCAGCCCGATAGCGTTGGTGATGAGGAAGTAGCCGGCGAAGGAAGCGTAGGCGATGAGCATCGCGGGCAGGAACACTGCGAGCTCCTTCGCCACCAGGAGCTCGCGGCTCGTGACCGGTGTATAGAGAAGCGTTTCGAGGGTCTTGCGCTCTTTCTCCCCGACGACCGCATTTGCGGCGATGACCGTCGAAATCACGATCGGTACCACCATGAAGAACGGAAGAAAAGTGTAGTTAAGGAAAATGTAGACGATGCTGTCGACCGTGCTCGTGAGCTCTGCCGGAACCGGATACTGCGGGATGATCTTCTCAATAAACGACGCACCCTGGACGGCTGCCACGCCCAGCTTGAATGCGAGCAGCGTTATGACCGCCGGCAGCACCACGCAAAGGATCAACGGAACGACGACCATCGGAACCACGACCATCCTGTTCGTGGAGATCTCCCGAATGTCTTTCTGTACGATAGCCCTAATTCTCGACCAGTTCATGCTCTTCTCTCCTTTTGTTAAACGTCATATCGACCTTGGTAGATTCAGCGGACCCGTTTCGACCGACGAAATGGAAGTACGCATCCTCGAGTGAAGGTACGACCTGGCGGACCTCTCGGATGATCCTGCCGTCCTCGATCGCCCTCCGGACCAATCTGTTTACGTCTCGAGGTTCCGTGTAGGAGTGGAGCTCTTCACCCGCGTCGGTGAGGAGGCGCACTTGGCGCTCGGACATGACCGACTCCAGAAGCTCTCGCTTGCTCCCGTAGCGAACCAACCTCCCCTGGGCGAGGAATCCGAAGCCGTCGCAGATTCCTTCCGCCAAAGGAAGGTTGTGCGTGCACAGGAGCACAGTCGTACCTTCTTCCCTGGCCATCGTCTCGATCAGCTCCACGACCTCGCGGGCCGATTCGGGGTCCAGACCGGAAGTCGGCTCGTCGAAGAAGACGATCCGTGGGTGGTGAAGAAGCGCACGAACCAGTTGGACCCTCTTCTTCAGGCCCGTGGAAAGCGACCCCAGCTTGTCGTCTTTGCGGTCGAGCAAATGAAGCCGTCCGAGCAGCTCTTCGATGCGTCGAGCCGCATCCGCCGGCCCTATGTCGTAGAGGACTGCGAAGAACGCGAGGTTTTCGGCCACCGTCATATGCTCGTACATCTGCGCGAGCTCGGCCACCGTCGCAGTTTCGGTCCGCAGCTCCTGTGTCCTGCTCTCCCTTCCGAGCACCGTCGAATGGCCCTCAGTCGGTGCGAGCGTGCCGTTGAGGAGCCTCACGGTCGTCGACTTCCCCGCTCCGTTTGGACCAAGGAGACCGAAGATCTCCCCCTCCTCGATAGTGAAGCTTAAGCCCTGAAGCGCTTTCACGCCGTTGTCGTAGGTCTTTCCGAGCTCCACCGTCTCAATTGCCTTCATATTCACCTCCTAAAGACAAGGACTCCAATGGTCACGAGTGCCGTAGCAAGAACCGCCGCCGCGACGATGATTCGGGCCGCCCCTGCATCCCCCAGTCCGCCTACGCGTTGACGCCTTCTGTGAAGAAACGCCGCCGCCATGACAACAGCCAGGATCATTGGGCCGAGTGCGATGATGGCGGGGGAAATCGCGGTTGTCAAAAACACCTCGCGCCTCCTTGATTCGAGATCGAGTATCGTCTGAAAGCGGAGCGGGGGGAATTCGGAGAAATACCGAATCGACCTGCGAAGTGGTCTTAGGTAAAACTACTGAGGCTTGGCTCCTCAAACGCCGCTGGGACGGTAGGAGGAGATCTTGGCCACGAGCTCTACTCGGTTGCCGACACCGCACTTGCCGTAGACGTTATAGAGGTGAGCCTCCACTGTGCGCTGCGAGACAAACAGCTTTCCGGCGATCTCGGCGCTGGTGAGGCCAGTCAGGAGAAGGGCGAGAACCTCCGCCTCTCGCTTCGTGATGCGGTAGTCGGTGAGGTATGCGTCGGGGATCCCGGAACCCGAGGTGGATGTACGGCTGATCCAGCGCATGTTGATGCCAATCATCAGGATCGCCCAGCCGAAGAGGAAGGCCCCTGCGGCGATCGCGTTGACGATGAGACCCTGCTCCGGGGCGGCTAACAGAGGAAGGAGAATCCCGAACGCCGAAAGCACGGCATAGACGGCTCCCGAATAGAGAAGAAGCGGGAGCATGGGGCGCTGAGCCGCTCTGGTACCCCTCCTGACCGCCCCGAAGGCGAGCCAAGAGAGGACGCTGAGATAGAGGTTGAAAACAGGTGTCACGACGTAGCCCAGGACCCGGATGGGAGCGAAAAGGAGAACCACGATGATCGCGGTGATCGCGGTCGCAACGGCGGCGACGACTGCCTTGACAGTGCCGCGAATCTCGAAGCCTCCGCAGCGAAAGAAAAAGAGTGGCCCGTAGACGGCGATGACGACCGAGATGACGGCTCTGACTCGAGCAAAGAGGAGCGTGAGGTGAGGCAGCGGTTCAGGCAGGTATACGGCCCGGAAGAAAACCCAGGTGGCGAAAAGCAGCCACACCGTGTAGGCGGCTGCGTAAACGAGGTAGTCGCGTAACCAAACGGCTCGGTTTCGGTCGTAGACGAGATAGGATAGCCCGACCGACGCAAACATGAGCGTAAAACCTATCATGTTGAACCAGAGCACGAATTGATACACCCGACTCCGCTCCGCCAATTGGTCTCGTACAACGATAATGGAAAACAGTTCTTGTGAGAAGGGCGGGTGAGCCCTCTATTGGCTCAGCAAGCGCACCGCTCCATGCGACAGTTGAAAAGCAGGCAAGAATCGGCTGCAGATTGACGGCGAATGGCGCCCGGGGAAGGCCTTGCGTATGTAGGTTGGGGATTGCGAGCGGGACGAGGGCAAACGCGGCTCGCCGGCTCGCATACCGGTTCAGTGTATGGTACAATACCAAGTCTCGAAGTGTGAAACATTCGAGAGATCTTGTACATTAAGTAACAATCGTTCTGTGCAGCGGCGAGGAGTGCATGAAACCTACGAACACGGGACACCCGGACTACTATCACCGAGTTGTCGATTGTCAATGGGCCTGTCCGGCTCACACTGATGTTCCAGAGTACATTAGACTGATCGCTCAGGGCAAATATACCGAATCGTATCTTCTCAATCGCAAGTCGAACGTTTTTCCGGGAATACTCGGAAGAGTATGCGACCGGCCCTGTGAGCCTGCCTGCAGAAGAGGCAGGGTAGACGAGAAACCGGTCGCGATCTGCCGGTTGAAACGGGTGACCTACGATCACAAGGGGGAGATCAAGGCACATCTTCCTGCGATTCCCCAAACCAAAAACGGCAACAGGATAGCGCTCATCGGCGCGGGAGCGGCGTCACTTACCGTGGCGAATGATCTTCTGCCGTTGGGCTATGAGATTGTGATGTTCGAGAAGCTGCATGAGCCGGGCGGTTTGATGCGCACGAATATACCGGCGTTCCGCCTGCCTGTTTCGGTCCTCGACGAGGAGATCAACACTATTATCGACATGGGTGTGGACCTTCGCCTGAATACTCCCGTCGAGAGCATGAAGGATCTCTTAGAGCAGGACTTCGACGCGGTGTTCGTCGGTTCCGGTGCTCCCATGGGTCGTCCGTTGGACATGCCGGGCAGGTACGAATCCAACGACGTCTATGTCGGGATTTCCTGGCTCGAGGCGGTCGCGTTCGGTCACATCAACAGCATCGCCCCGAGGGTGGTGATTATCGGAGGGGGAAATACCGCACTCGATTGCTGCAGGACCGCGAAGCGAATCGGAGGCAAAGACATCAAGGTTGTGGCTCGAAAGCCCTACGATCTGCTCAAAGCATCTGAGTGGGAGCTGGAGGAAGCCGAAGAGGAAGCCATCGACATCATCACTAACCACGCGCCAAAGCGCTTCATCGTCGAGAACGGGAAGCTTACCGGGGTCGAGTTCGCCAACGTGACATGGGCAAAGGACGAATCAGGCAAGCTGCGTTCGACCGAGTTGGGAACGGTCATCATACCGGCCGACGCGGCCATCCTTGCGGTGGGGCAAGAAAACGCATTCCCCTACATCGAGCGTGATATCGGGATTGAGTTCGACAAGTGGGGACTCCCCATCGTCGACAAGAGGACCTTCGAGTCTACGCGCAAAGGGGTGTTTTTCGGCGGCGACGCTGCGTTTGGGCCCCTCAATATCATCTGGGCGGTCGCCCATGGACACGAGGCCGCGATCTCTATTGACAATCATTGTGAGGGACGGCCGCCTTCAGAACGACCTCCTCGAGGCTTGAATCTCATCAGTCAGCGGATGGGAATGCACCAGTGGAGCTATTCAAGCGACTGGGATCCGCTTTCCCGCAGACACGTGCCTCACATGTCGCTTCACGAACGGTTCGTCGACCTGAAGCTGGAGGTAGAAGAGGGATTCGATCCCGAAGAGGCGGCGAAGGAAGCCGAACGCTGCCTGAACTGCGATGTTCAAACCGATTTTGCCGCCGAGCTTTGCATCGAGTGCGATGCCTGTGTGGATGTATGCCCGGTGAAATGCCTTACGATAACTGCGAACGGTCCGGAGCAGGAGCTTCGGCAACGTCTCTCTGTGCCTGCCGTGAATCATGACCAACCGCTCTTTGTCTCGCGCGATTTGCCGCAGACAGGCAGGGTCATGGTCAAAGACGAGGACGTCTGCATTCACTGCGGGCTTTGCGCCGAACGGTGCCCGACAGCGGCCTGGGATATGAAGAAATCGATCGTTGAAATCTACTATGCGGGAAAGCTTTGGAATGCAACCAGAAGTAAATGACTTCGTCATCAAGGTAGCTACCGTCAACGGCTCCGGCTCGGCGAGTGCGAACGGGCTCCTTTCGAAATCGCTCTTTAGAATGGGCATCCCCGTTTCTGCAAAGAATATCTTTCCGTCGAATATTCAGGGGCTCCCGACGTGGTACGAGATCCGAGCGAACAGCTCGGCCCACACCGGAAGATCCCCGAATGTCAGCCTCCTCGTTGCGATGAATCCGCAGACCTTTGCGCAGGATATTCCGGCGGTGACTTCGGGCGGATACGTTCTGTACGACTCCACCTGGCCGATTGGCAAAGATCTGATGCGAGAGGACGTGACGTTTGTGGAGGTTCCGCTCACAGCCTTGAGCGTCGAGGCATTTCCCGACGTGAAAGTGCGGCTCCTTATGAAAAACATTACCTACGTCGGCGCAGTGGCCGCGTTGCTGGAGGTCGATCTCGACGTCATCCGGGAGTTGCTCAACGAGATCTATGCCACGAAGCCTCACCTCTCCGAGGCGAACATGAAGGCAATAGGGCTGAGCTACGACTACGTCAAGAAGAGTTTCGCAACACCGCTGCCATTTCGTGCTCAGAAGATGAACGGAACGGAAGGCAAGGTTATGATGAACGGCAATACTGCGTGTGCCCTGGGATGTCTGTATGCCGGTGCAACCGTTGCAGCATGGTATCCGATAACTCCGGCAACCGCGCTCACCGACGCCTTCCAGCAGCTCTGCAGACGATACCGCAAAGATCCGGACACGGGGAAGAGCCTTGCATGCATCATTCAAGCCGAGGACGAGATTGCTGCCGTCGGAATGGCGGTCGGTGCAGGGTGGGCGGGGGCGCGGGCTTTTACGCCCACCAGCGGCCCCGGCATATCTCTGATGAATGAGGTGCTGGGTTTTGCGTATTTCACCGAGATACCCGTGGTGGTCTTCGATGTTCAGCGCTGCGGTCCTTCCACCGGAATGCCCACCCGGACGCAACAGGGGGACATCTTGAGCAGCGCATTCGCATCACACGGCGACACCCAGCATATACTGCTCTTTCCCGCAAATCCTGAAGAGTGTTTCTATCTTTCGGCACAGGCGTTCGACTTTGCCGAGAGATTCCAGACGCCGGTGTTCGTGCTTTCCGACCTCGACATAGGGATGAACGAGTGGATGTGTTCGCCTCTTGAATGGGACGATTCCTATGTTCCAAACCGCGGGAAGGTCCTGTGTCAGAGGGACCTGGAGAAGATCGACAAGTTCTATCGATATCTCGACTCAGACGGCGATGGGATCTGCTACCGAACGCTGCCCGGCGTTGATCCGAAGGGCGCATACTTCTTGCGCGGTTCCGGGCATAACCAGTTCGGAAGATATTCTGAGCTTGCTTCGGAATACGTTGCCAACGCCGACCGCCTGAAGAAGAAGTTTCGTACAGCTGCAAATGAGCTCCCGGAGCCGGTGATTTGCACGGCCGCCGCCGGAGACAATGCGCGCTCATCAAGGCCCCGAAGCTCAGATCTCGGCGTCATCTCTATCGGAAGCTGCGATCCGGCGGTACTAGAATCGATCGACGCGCTCGCCGGGGAAGGCATCCGGCTCGACTACATGCGTATCACGGCATACCCGTTCAGCGGCAAGGTGCAGCAGTTCCTCGACGACCACGAACGATGCGTTGTGATCGAACAGAACCGCGATGCCCAGCTTCGCTCGCTGTTGATCCTCGAGACCGAGGTTGCCAAGGATAGGCTTTCGAGCATTCTCAACTACGGCGGGCTGCCTCCTGATGCGGTTTTTCTCTCTCAATCCATCAAGACCATATACAACGGAAAGGGACACTATGAGCTACGGAACGAAGCCTAAGGTACTGCATCCCAGCGTCGCCCCCAACAAGATCGGGCTCTACGAACGAGACTATGAGGGGGCGATGTCCACCCTGTGTGCCGGGTGCGGGCATGATTCGGTTACTTCGGCCATCGTCCGGGCGCTTTACGAGCTGGCGATCGAGCCCCATACCGTTGCGAAGTTCAGCGGCATCGGCTGCTCGTCGAAAACGCCGACCTACTTCTTGTCTACCGCACACGGCGTAAACTCGCTGCATGGCCGGATGCCTTCGATTGCCACCGGCGCGGGTGCAGCGAACCGCGACTTGCACCTCATCGGAATCTCGGGCGACGGCGATTCGCTCTCGATCGGCCTCGGTCAATTCTGTCACGCCGCGCGCCGGAATCTGAACATGCTCTACGTTCTCATGAACAACGGTGTGTACGGGCTCACGAAAGGGCAGTTCTCCGCTTCTGCGGACGTCGGCAGCAAGCGGAAGAAGGGTGAGGCCAACAAGTTCAATCCGATAGATCCGGCTCAACTCGCCATCAGCTTAGGCGCGTCGTTTGTAGCCCGATCATTCTCCGGCGACAAGCAACAGCTCATTCCGCTCATCAAGGCAGGAATGCTCCACAAGGGGTTTGCATTCCTTGATGTCATCTCGCCCTGCGTCACGTTCAATGACCACGAAACCTCGACCAAGAGCTACATGCACACCCGTGAAAACCGCCAGGAGGTCGTGCACATGGATTTCATTCAACCGGCAGGCGAGATTAGCGCTTCCTTCGACGCTGGCGCGGTTCAACGCGTAACGCTTCACGACGGCACACCGATTCTGCTCAAGAAAGCGGACGCGGACTACAATCCAAGCGACCCGACCGTGGCGCAGTCGTATATCCGCGAGCATCAGCTCAAGGGGCAGATTGTCACAGGGCTCTTATATATGGAAGAAACGGATGAGGACATGCACACGCTTGCAGACACCGTGGACATGCCGCTCATCGACATCCCCTATCACAAGCTCTCGCCTGGCGCTGAAGCCTTGCGCAAGCTCCAGGAGTCGTTTCGATAGAACATGTATGAACGGATCTACACGGTGGAAAGGTAGGCGAGCACATGTCGAATGACGAAACTGCTATTCGTGCGTTCTTTGACCAGTACGCCGAGCGATGGATCTCCCACGATGCGGCAGGTTGGATGAACCTCTGGGATGAGGATGGGGTGCAGATGCCTCCCGACGATGCCATGCACGTCGGAAAGGAAGCCATTCGAGAGGCAAACTCACCCGGGATTGCGGATAAATCGATATCGTGGTCGTTCACCATCGAGATACACGAAGCACTGTTCTCTGGCCCCGGCTGCGCGATTGTGCGCGGGCTCTACCGACTCGACGGCACCCCCTCGAAGGGCGCTGCACCAATTGCCATGGACGGAAAGTTCCTGAGCATCCTCAAGAGGCAGGATGACGGCACGTGGCTGCTGTACCGAGACTGCTTCAACTCGAATACGCCGCGTTAGCCCGAAGCTCGAGGAGGTCTTGACCTCTTGCCTGTTCGATAGGGCGCGAGTGGCACATCGAAAGCCGTCTTCAGTCAAGCGTCGGTCGCGCACTATTCTGGGGTGGTATTCGAGGAACTATCGTCGAGCTCGCCAGGAACATCGTCACTGTGAAGGGCATCTCGAGGGTGCCGACAACGCTCTATCCGGTCGGCTTCTTATAATTCTCGCAGGATCAGGATACAATTGTCCACGAGCGTGAGAAGATATCGGTGAAGCGCAACCATCGGATAGTCTCTCGAGGTCGACCGGTAGCCTTCAGATTTGGGTGAGACTCTCTGTGGAGATCATCGATGGCGGTGGGGCGACAAAATGCTAACACCTCGAACCTCAACGAACAAGAGAACGGGCGTCAACAGAAGAGTCCCCTAACTCCTCAACATACTGGAGTGCGTGCTCCGATGAGTGCGGACTCCGCAGCGTGGCAGACGAGTCTCGAGGCGGTGAGAGACCTCGCGCTTTGCTGCTCTGGCATGCCAACAGGCCATGCGTTCTACCCGTTTCCCGCGGACAGGCTGAGAGGAATCTACGGGGCGGTTCGAGATGCCAAGGGTGATGTTCGAGTTACAATTGCTCCCGGGAACGGTACGACTTTCGAGATTCTTCTCCCGTGAAACTCCCGCAACCGAGGTGAAGAGTGAACCGATTTGAGACGATATGGCGACAGTTAACCGAGCCCGCTCCGAGTGTGACGCCGGCCGAGCGACGTCGCGAGTCGCGACTGCTTGTGTCGCTGCTCATGGTGATCGGCATTCTCTGGGCCTTCGTCTTTCATCCGAGAAGCTGTACGCTGTGAAGGTCGTGTACCCAATCGTATTGTCTGGCATCCCACCTCCAATGGTTGCATCGCATCTGTTGGCCCGACACGGGCATCATGCCTGGGAGGCCCGAATTCTTGTGACAAGTATATCGGCCGCGTCGTTCTTCCAAATCGTCATCACCAGAAACAGCAATACGTTGAGCGTGCCGGTTATCGCATTGATGCTGTGCAGCGTGCTGCTGACTCCCATCGATACTTTGGAGTCAGCTGCAGCAACCTTCACCGGCTATCTGGTATTGGTGTTCGGCCTGAAACTATTCAACGTGTGGGACGTGTACGTAGCGCTGGTCGTCGTGGTTACAGTCACCACCTTGAGTGAGACAAATGTCATCGTTCGCTCGCGCAATCTGCGTCAGATCGAGAGTCAGACGAAGGAGCTGAAGAGGAATCAAGAGGAGCTCGTGAATGCACGAGAGACCGTGGCGCTTGCGCGTTTGTCGGCCGGGCTGGCCCACGAGTTCAACCACATCTTGGAAGCGAGCCGCCGGGCCGAGCGTCTTAATGCCGGCCTACTATCATTCGGGCAACAGACGCTGATGAGTCCGCAAACCCTGAACCTCGACGACACGGTTCGAACCCGGCTGAAGGAGCTTCAGGATCAGCTTCGTCAATCGACGCGCCACGTCTTTCGGTCCTCGCACGGCGCAAAGATCGTCCACATAGATTTGCAGCTCTTCTGTGATGCGATGACTACTCTCGTGAAACAGGCGGGAGGGAATTTCAAGGAAATTGGGACAATCACCATAGAGACAAGCCTCGTGGACCTGACGAAGAGTGACGCAACTCTGTTACCTGCCGGCACGTGCTGCAACGTGGCAATTCGCGACGGCGGGAGCACGAAAGTTCCGGCAGATCGCGGCCAGGTTTTCGATCCTTTCTACACGGCTGGGGAGTTTGGGTCCGGCAGTTTGGGTCCGGCAGTTTGGGTCCGGCAGTTTGGGTCCGGCAGTTTGGAGGTCGCTGCAGCATACGGCACCATACGGCACCATACGACAGTGTGGGGGGCGGTTCCAGCTCGAGAACGATCCGATGTTCGGTATCTCCATCGTCGTTCTGCTGCTAAAATGGACTATACAGTGACGTCGCTGGGTCGAGCATGCTTTGTGCGATGTGCTTGAGACCGTGGTGGACACGAGATCATACACAACACATGGCTATATCGGGAAGGCGAAGATACCTACGTTAGGAGGTGAGCAAATGGGGAAACGTATATTGATCATTGACGATGAGGTGATGGTTCTCGACGCTCTATCCGTCATCTTGGAAGACATGGGGTACGACATCACGGTGTGTTCGGATCCCCGGCAAGGAATACAGCATGCACTGACCGAGCCTTCTGACCTCATACTTTGTGACCTGCGAATGCCGGAGAAGAACGGTGCAGAGGTGACACGCGAAATCCTCGAGAAGAAACACGATGCCAAAATCTTGATTATTACGGCCTTTCCGAGCGACCCTCTGGCTGAGCAAGCTTTGTCGAACGGTTCGATCGGCCTCGTCAAGAAGCCGTTCGAGATCGCCAAATTGCTCAAGTACCTGGCTGACTAGGAGCTCGACTGTTCATGAACGAAGCGGAACAAACGAAGATAAACAAACTGGTTAAGAGCTCGCAGGATCTCTTGAGGACACTGTCCGTCGTGAACAGCCTCATCAGCGATCTCCCGGATCAGAGTGTCGCATCTGTGCATTCCCAGATCCATCGTCGGGAAATGGATGCGATTGACCACCCGCAGAACCGGCCTGCGGACGCTCGCATGGAGTTGCATATTTCGCAAGACGGTATGCGTTGCACGGCGAGTCTCTTTCCGCAGATTGGAGGTGGGGCGCTGCTGGACATGCGGAGCATCCAAGAGATGATCGTGGCAAAGGGAATCACGTACGGCGTCAACTACGACGCCGTTCAGAACGCAATTAACAAATGCAACACCGAAGGAGTAAAGATCGACGACGTCGTAGTCGCGCAGGGCAGGGAGCCAGTTCCGTCCATTCGCGAGCATCTTCTCCTGGTGGAGCGTTTTCGCGAGCCCAAGGTCGCGATAGAACCGGAGTCCATTCGAATCGACCACAAGGACCGAAGTCCATTCCTTCTTGTGAAACAGGGCGAGTTATTGGCGAAACGCATCCCCTCTCAGGAAGGTGCGCCGGGATGGGACATCTTCGGCGGCGAGCTTTCCGCTCCTCACGGACAGGTACCGAAGATCGTACCCGCCGAGAATGTCACTGAGACAGCACAGGGTTTTGTAGCTGCAATCGATGGTCGGTTCCTCTTTGAAGGCCGCGCGTTTTCGGTCACGGCGGTGCTCGACGTTCCCGGCGACGTGGACTATTCGACAGGAAATATCGACTTTGACGGTGACGTGCTCGTCGGAGGTGAAGTTCGGGAAGGGTTCAGTCTTAAAGCATCGGGTTCCGTATTCTGCGCAAAGACCGTCTCGGCGGGAACAGTCGAATGCGGAAAGAACCTCATCGTGCGCCTTGGTATTATTGGAAGGCAGGACGGGAACGTCAAAGTCAAAGGCGAAATTCGATGCAAGTACATCGAACATTGCAGCGTCGAGGCAGGTGGATCCATCCAGAGTTTTGTAGGCGCCATGAACTCGATAATCAATACGAATGCCACTTTTGAGACGGGAACACGCGGCATAATCGTGGGGGGCAGCATACACGCGCAAGACGGTGTCGTTGCGACGCAGGTCGGTACTGAGATGGGACCAGCTACAGAAATCTATTGCGGGCTTGACTATTCGGTGCTCGAGCGTGTGGAATGGATTCGCGATCGTAACGTGGAGTTGGCAAACAAGCTTCTGCAGGTACAGCAAACGAGGCGCTCGCGTGGCGACCCGACCGGCACACTGATGACCCTTGAGACGAAGTTGCGTCAGGCAATCCGCCGCTTGAATGACGCTTCGATGACCCTCGTGTCGCATTTGGACCAGAACGAGGAAGCGAAAGTGGTCATCAGGGGTACGATCTTTCCCAATACCTACATAGAGATATGTCATGCGTCGTTTGTGGTGGGCCGGGTAATGCACAAAGTGACGTTCAGACTCGATCGAGAACGGGGAAAAGTCGCCGTCGAATGACAATCCATGGCTACCTGTTGCTGAGGACCGTTCCCAGGCGAATGCCTGAATGTAGTCTCCCATGCGCTTTTCAAAGGAAAGATTATTCCACTGTTTTCGTCGGTCTTGTATCGTAGCTTCAAGGCCGAAGTGCAACGAATGCGATCGTCAATTGTGAACCTCCAGTAGTCTGCAAGCGTTGATCTCTCCGCGTCTGCGCGCGGGTGAGCTGATCTGGTTTGTCGGAGACAGTCCGAGAATCGATTCGCCAAGCGGGTTGTTATCGTCATCACCGGCGGGCAGGTCGCCCAGACTGTCGCCATAGGAGGAGAAGATGACTCGAATGGACACGGCCGTACGGACGGCTCCGAGACAGAGAGTCATTGTGATGACTTCAGTGGTCCTGGCGCTGAGTGCACTTTCCGGGTGCGTCAGTATGCGCGGGGCAACGGCTAACGATACACGCGCCCGTTTCTCATTCAGCCGGGTTGACGTTCTCGAAGAGGTTCCCACCGACGAAGGGACCGTGTACAACGACAAACTCCGGATCGCCGAAGTCGCAGACGAGAACGCCGCGTTGAATCTGGTCAACTCGCCCCGGAGGTCCACTGCGGTTGCGAACGCTCCTGACTGGTTGATCTCTTCCGATCAATTTGGGTGTACAATACAAGAAGAGGAGGATCCCATGGCTACGTTTTTCTTTTTCGGAAGATACTCCGGGGGAGCAATCAAGGAGATCGGCCCCACAAGGACTAAAAAGGCCGGCGAGATCTTCGTCAAGCTTGGCGGCAAGATCACTTCGGCATATGCGCTCCTAGGGAACGAGGACATTGTTCTGATCGGCGAGCTGCCAGCCATCGAGGACGCGTTGAAGGCCTCGCTTTCCCTCGCTCAGCTCACCGGTATCAGCTTCAATACGAGCCCGGCAGTGTCGATTGATGATTTCGACGAGATTGCCTCAAAGCTGTAGTCGTTCGTGACATAGTACGCACCCACCTCACGGTCCGTATCTGCGGATGCCGCAATGTGCTCCTCCTTTCTCGGACGCTCAGTTTCGCAGCAACCGTCCTTCTTGTCAGAGCTTCGATCGGAGGTCGACGGAAAGCGATGCGCATCTCCTCGGTGAAAGGGAATGTACGGAATACCGAGAGAACCTACAGATCAGCTGCCAAATGACCTCGGTTGGTCCGACAGGCCTGCACGATGCGGTATGACTCATTGTGGGATCGTATACCGTCGACCCCCTGGCAGACTCGAACCGCCGATCCGCGGCTTAGAAAGCCGGAATCGATTGAACGCAATCGCACCGGTGTGAGACGATACACCCGACCATACTTGGCCGCAGTCGCCGTATCGCTTTCTCGCAGCGCGGCGCGTGCGTCATCCAGTCTGGCATCATCAAGAGGTAGGTATGGTGACCAGCCTTCCTCGGTGTCCAAGAGCTCTACCATGATCTCCGCTACAGAGTTACCTTCGTGGACCAGCTAGGTTTGGGTGCGGGTCCTCATCGTCTTCTCCTCAGGAAGTTGTTATCCCAGGTCGCCGGCTCGAGTCGATACGCAGTGACGAGAACCGCTGGTTCTCTCCGCTCTTTGGGAATATCCCACGCGATGTTGTCAGGGTTTCCCGCCGAATCGTATTCGCGCACCAGTACGCACGCCCGATGTGAAGCTGCTCAGCGTGTTACAGGAGTGAGAAGTCGATAAGGGGAGCGATGGTTTGACGATTACGACAAGTGCGAGTTTCGAGTCCGGCGAAGTGAACCGTATGGCGTACGCGAACCGACGTCGGTCAGGCACCTTTACGCACTTGATCGAAAACTGTAGGATTTACGCAAGAAAGGCTGAGGGAGTTCCATGATTTCTCAAATGCCCAGCCGTACGCCACACCCCTTTCAAGGGCGGAACCATCTGCTTGACGTCCTTCCCGAAGCTGTGCGTGAGCGACTATTCCCCGCACTCGAATCCGTAAATCTGGCGCTCGGCAAGGCTCTATACGAATCTGGCGATCGGATGAACGTCGTCTACTTTCCGACTACCGCAATCGTATCACTGCTTTATGTTATGGAGAACGGTGCGTCCGCGGAAATTGCAGTAGTCGGCAACGAGGGCATAGTCGGAATCGCCCTATTCATGGGCGGCGAAACAATGCCGAACCGGGCTGTCGTGCAGAGCGAGGGGCAGGCCTACAAGTTGAACGGACAGCTGCTCAAACAGGAGTTCAACCGCGCCGGCGCCTTGCAGCACCTATTGCTGCGCTACACCCTGGCGATGCTCACCCAGATGGCCCAGACGGCGGTCTGCAACCGGCATCATTCCATCGATCAGCAGCTCTGCCGCTGGCTCCTGCTCAGTCTCGACCGCCTGCCCGCGAACCAGCTCGACATGACTCAGGAGCTCATCGCCAACATGCTCGGGGTTCGGCGCGAAGGGGTCACGGAGGCCGCCAGCAAGCTGCAGAACGCAGGTCTTATTCAATATAGCCGCGGCCATATCACCGTGATCGACCGTCCTGGCCTGGAAGCACGAGTCTGCGAATGTTATGAGGTCGTCAGGAAGGAGTTCCGGCGGCTGCTGCCCGACGTCATAGCAGAATAGGTTCGGGATCATGAAGGTGCCGGCCGCGTTCCCACTTCGGCAAGGGGCACGCAATAGCCCCGATGGGTTCGTGTCACACTCCCTGTCGACTGCCGCCTGAGCCTGGGCCGACGTCGACCATCAAACATTCGGTCGAACTGGTCCGCCCGCGTTTCCTACCGCTTCCCAGTGCGGCTCATCGGGATCGAGTCGACAGGGGGTGTTGATGACGTTGCAGATGCAAATCAGGTGATTATCTATGACAAGTATGCTCGGATTTCCGTCGCCTGTCTGTTCGCTGCCGTACTTAATTGTCGCTTTTCGGCCAAGTCGGAGTTTCTTGCAAGCTTCCGGTTCCTTACAGTTCCCACGGGCGGTTAAACTGACCCCGGTGCCGCAGAGCTGCATCTTCTCCCCGATACACCGGAAAAGGGACAAGAACCCGTCATGCCGGTCGGTTCTTGACCAACAATGGCAACGCAGTCGGGTCGAACAATCGGTATGCAAACAGTTTCACGCGGTCGCTGACGATGAACCAGATAAGGGCGTATCCCCAAACCAACAGCGCCAAACCCCAGCCGATCGGCGCCATAAAGACCCCGTACACCGCGATCAGAGTCGCCACCGCCTGCGTGCCGAGCACCGCGAGAAGTAGGATCCGCGCGGGGCGTATCGACCAGAACGGGCCGCGGGTGCGTGTGATGAAGATCGTGAGATGGCCGGCAACGGACAGCATCAGGTACATCATCGTTTGAAGATGCGGATGGTCGAGGTGATAGACGCGCTCGCCAAGATAAAAGAGCCCGAATGCGGCAATGGGCCCGACGATACCAAGTACTGATGCGATTCCAAGAACGAGGCGCATGTTCCAGGACTCGGGTTTGTCTTTGTAGTGGACGTTGTCGTAGGCAATCGACAGGATCGCCCCGTCATTGAGCAGGGCGAGCATGACGATCATTACTGCTGTCAACGGATAGAAGTTGAAGATGAGTATTGCCAGTGTCATGAACAATAGGACGCGTAGCGTTTCGGCAATGCGGTAAATCGCGTAGCTGTTCATCCGCTGGAAGATTTTCCGGCTCTCCTTGATCGCATCTATGATCACCGACAAGCCTGGCGTCATCAGTACGATGGAGGCTGCCGCTCGTGCCGCATCGGTAGCGCCGGAAACTGCGATCCCGCAGTCGGCCTTCTTAAGCGCCGGGGCGTCGTTCACCCCGTCTCCCGTCATACCGACGATGTGTCCGCGCTGCTGCAGAACATCGACAATATGGAACTTGTGTTCGGGGAACACCTGGGCGAAACCATCCGCGTTCTCGATGGACTCGGCCAACTGTGCCGTTTCATGATGCTTGACATCGCCGAAGCCGCTCGCGTCGAGGATGTTTGCGTTCATGCCCAATTTCCCGGCGGTTTCGCGAGCGATGGCGACCTGGTCACCGGTAACCATTTTGACCTGCACTCCCATTTGCCCCGCGGTTGCGATGGTCGCTTTTGCCTCTTCCCGGGGCGGGTCGAACAGGGGCAGTACGCCCAAAAACTGCCAGTCGCCCGTTCCGTCCGTTCGAGCAACCCCCAACGACCGAAATCCGCGTGAGGCAAACTCGTTGACGGCCTTCTCGACTGCAGGTTTTACCTTACCTGCGTTGGCCGAGAGCTCGAGGATCACTTGGGGTGCGCCCTTGGCTACCTTGAACTCCTTTCCGTCGGCGCCCTTGACTTTCGCCTCGGTGCGCTTATGCACCGGGTCGAACGGCTCGAAATGGATCACCTTGTAGCCCTTCAGTGCCTGATCATCTTTAAGCCCGCCGAGTACGGCGAGATCGATAGTATCCTTGTTGTCGGCACGTGATGCGAGCGCGGCGTTGAGAATGACCTGGTCCGGAGGAAAGTCGCCGACGCCGAAGGGATCGCCCAACGTCAACTTGTTCTGGGTGAGGGTGCCGGTCTTGTCCGAGCAGAGGACGTCCACTCCAGCCAGCTCTTCGATCGCCGCCAAGCGGGTCACGATCGCCTGCTTGAGGGCCAAGAGTCGCGCGCCGACCGCCATGGTTACCGACAGCACAGTGGGCATCGCCACGGGGATCGCGGCCACGGTCAGCACCAGGGCGAACTGCAGGGTGGTGAGCATCCGGTCGCCGCGGAAGAGTGCGACCGCAACAATCACGACCACCAGGGTGACTGCCAGAATGATGAGGTAATTGCCGATTTTCAGCACTGCGCGCTGGAAATGGCTGACGGTGTGCGCCTCCTGTACCAATTGCGCAGTCTTGCCGAAGTAGGTGCTTGCTCCCGTGGCATAGACGAGCGCACCGATTTCACCGCGGCGGACAATCGAGCCGGAGAAGACCGCCTCTCCCGGCTTCCGCTCCGCCGGCAGCGATTCTCCGGTCAGGGCCGACTGATCCACCTCGATCGCGTCGCCGTCAAAAAGACGTGCGTCGGCCGGTACAATGTCCCCCAGACGCAGGCGGATAACATCGCCCGGCACGAGCTCGCGAGCTGCCGGTTCAGTCCACTTACCGCTGCGTTTCACCCGGGCCGTGATCGCAAGCTTCGCCTTCAGTGCGGCGATGGCGTTGCCCGCCTGGTGTTCCTCCCAGAACCCTACCACGGCATTCGCCAGGAGCAGAATGAGGATGATGCCGAAGTCCGGCCAGTGGCGATCTATCGCTGATAGGATCACTGCGGCTTCGATCATCCAGGGTATGGGTCCCCAGAAATAGCTCAAGAACTTCAGGAACAGATTGGTCTTCTTTTCTTCAATCTCGTTCGCGCCGTACTGGGTCAGGCGCTTCTCCGCCTCCGTTTCAGTCAGACCGTCCGGAGACGAGCCCAACTTTTCCTGCAGTTCCGGCATAGGCAAGGATTTCAGATCTTGGTCAGCGCTCATTTGAGGTTCCCCCACTTCCAGTCGCGAATCTCAGGCAGGTCTCGGCCGTTCGCGCGGATGTATTGCTTGTGCTCGACGAGCTTGTCCTCGAGCTGTTGTTTCAGATAGACGCCCTTCTCGCCAGTCTGCGGCACTCGATCGATGACATCCATGACGAGGTGGAAGCGGTCGAGGTCGTTTAAGACCGTCATATCGAAGGGAGTGGTGATCGTGCCCTCTTCCTTGTATCCGCGCACGTGGATGTTTCTATGGTTGGTGCGGCGGTAGGTCATCCTGTGAATCAACCACGGGTAGGCATGAAAGGCAAAGATGACTGGCTTATCCTTGGTGAACAATTCGTCGAAATCCGTGTCGCTCAAGCCGTGCGGGTGCTCGGACCGTGGTTCCAGTTTGAACAGGTCGACGACATTGACCACCCGGATTTTCAAGGAGGGTAGGTGTTCGCGCAAGATGGAGACGGCGGCAAGGGTTTCCAACGTGGGCACATCGCCGCAGCATGCCATGACGACGTCAGGCGAAGCTTCCTGGTCGTTGCTCGCCCACTGCCAAATGCCGATACCCTCCGCACAGTGCTTGACTGCGGCGTCCATGGGCAGCCATTGCGGCGCAGGGTGCTTGCCGGCGATCACGACGTTGACGTACTGGCGACTGCGCAGGCAATGGTCCATCACCGACAGCAGACAGTTGGCGTCCGGCGGCAGGTAGACACGGACGACCTCGGCCTTTTTGTTCACGACGTGGTCGATGAAGCCGGGATCCTGATGCGTGAAACCGTTGTGGTCTTGTCGCCAGACATGCGAGGCCAGCAGATAGTTCAGCGACGCGATCTTCCGACGCCACGGAAGACCCGAAGTGACCTTGAGCCATTTCGCGTGCTGGTTGAACATCGAGTCCACGATGTGGATGAATGCCTCATAGCAATTGAAGAGCCCGTGCCGCCCAGTGAGGAGGTAGCCCTCGAGCCAGCCTTCGTTTTGGTGCTCGCTCAGCATTTCCAGCACGCTTCCGTCAGGGGCAAGGAACTCGTCGTTCGCGGCGGTTGCGGCGTTCCACTGGCGGTTCGTCTCCTCAAAGAGTGCGCCCAAACCGTTGGACACCGTCTCGTCGGGCCCGAAGACCCGGAAATTTCGCTGGTCACTGTTCCGCTTCACGATGTCGCGTAGAAAGGGTCCGAGCACATGGGTGTCGCCGATGCCCCGTACACCAGGAGACGGTACGTCGACCGCATATTCGCGAAAATCCGGCATCCGCAGGTCGCGGAGCAGAATGCCTCCGTTGGCGTGGGGGTTCGCACCCATGCGCCGGTCGCCACTCGGCGCTAGCTCGGCCAGCTCCGGTTTCAGCCGACCCTGCTCATCGAATAGCTCGTTGGGCCGATAGCTCTTCAGCCAGTCCTCCAACAGCTTCAGGTGTTCAGGATGGACGGCAGGGTCGGAAAGCGGTACCTGGTGTGAACGGAAGGTGCCTTCGATCTGCCGTCCATCGACAATTTTCGGCCCCGTCCAGCCCTTGGGTGACTTGACCACGATCATCGGCCAGCGAGGACGTTCCACGCTGCCGCCCGAGCGAGCGTCATGCTGAATCTTCCTGATCTGCTCGACCGCTCTGTCGAGTGTCGTTGCCATGGCCTCATGCATCGGCGCAGGCTCATCTCCCTCGACGAAGTAGGGCGTCCATCCGTAGCCGCGGAACAGCTGCTCCAATTCTTCGTGCGTAATGCGGGCAAGAAGCGTAGGGTTGGAAATCTTATAGCCGTTGAGATGGAGGATCGGCAGCACCGCGCCGTCGGTGGCCGGGTTGAGAAACTTGTTCGAATGCCAAGCCGTGGCCAGCGGTCCGGTCTCGGCCTCGCCGTCACCGACGACACAGGCAACGACGAGATCAGGGTTGTCGAACACCGCACCGAAGGAGTGGCTCAAGGAGTAGCCCAACTCGCCGCCCTCATGCAGTGACCCGGGGGTCTCAGGCGACGCGTGGCTCGGAATCCCGCCTGGGAACGAAAACTGAAGGAAGAGCTTCTGCAATCCCGCTTCATCCTGGCTGATGTTGGGATAGATCTCGCTGTAGGTTCCCTCGAGGTAGGTGTTGCCCACGACGGCGGGGCCTCCGTGACCGGGGCCGGAGACGTAGATCATATTCAGATCGTATTTCTTTATGATTCGATTCAGATGGACGTAGATGAAGTTCTGCCCGGGTGTCGTGCCCCAGTGGCCCAGCAGCATGTGCTTGACATCCGAAAGCACGAGCGGCCTCTTGAGCAGCGGATTGTCATACAGGTAGATCTGGCCGACCGAGAGATAGTTCGCGGCGCGCCAATAAGCATCCATCTTTTTCAGGAGCTCCGGGGTAAGAGTCTTTGTGTTCATGTGTTAGTTTCCTTCTGTCGCAGTGGCAAAGTCCGGCTGGATTTCATGGAATCGCTTGGTCAACAAATCACCGATACGCTCGACAGCTACGTCGGCCCGCGGGTACGACGCCGAAATCTTTTCATCCCGAGCATAGTGTCCCTGTCGCACGAACACGGTCGTCACCCGCGGCCCCCAGATCTTCTTCACGGCGGTGAGTATGCGAATCTTGTCGTCCACAAGCACAAAACCGTCGGCCGGATATCGGGATTCTACCTCAGCCAGCTCGAGCTCCTTGTGCACGTAAATCAGCGTCTTCCCATCGACCGCTTCACTAAGACCTGAGCGATCGACCTTGCGGGGTTGAAAGACAACGTCGCCGTCGGTGAGAAGAACCGCTGCACCCCACTGCTTGACGTACTCGAGAACGTCGAGCGAGCTCGGGAAGAGGCGATTCGCAAAGGGATAGTCTATGAGAAAACGCGAAACGGCCAGTAGACCCGAGTCGTGCGGGTACTCGATTCGGCAGCGCTGCAAGGCACCCAAATAATCAGCGTAACCAAGCTGGGTGCGCAACTCTTCGAATACGTCCCAGTAGCTCCGTGCTCGCTCGGGACCGACCTCCCGATCCAGATATTTCCTGAGGTCGACGATAACTCGGTCGTTGTCGAGCAGGGTGTTGTCCACGTCGAATAAGAAAACTATATCGGGTAAATCAGAATCCATGGGAGATTTCCTTATCATGAGCCGATAGGCGAGCCATCAATTCGGTGGGCAAAGACCGATTGGCGGTCCCTGACATCTTCACTCCCTCTGCCAATTGGTGTGAAACGTGCCTTTGGCGTCGCTGCGCTCATAGGTGTGGGCACCGAAATAATCTCGTTGGGCCTGAATGAGATTGGCCGGAAGCCAAACGCTTCGATATGCGTCGAGATATCCCAGAGAAACCATCAGTGCCGGCGCAGGAACGCCCGATTCGGCCGCCGCGGATACCACTCGACGCAAATCCTCCTGATGTTCCATCACCCTTTGAGCGACTTGGGCATTTAAGAGGACATTCGATAGATCACTCCGAGAACTGAACGCCGCGCCAAGATCGTCCAGCAGCGCAGCTCGAATGATGCAGCCACCGCGCCAGATCCGCGCCACGGATTCAAGATCGAGGTGATACTTGTACCGTTGTGATGCTACTGAGAGAAGTGCCATGCCTTGTGCATAGGAAACGATTACGGCAACATCAAATGCGTTGTGCAGTTGCGCGAGAAGCGTCTCGCGATTGCCCTCAATACGCCGAATGGGTCGCAGGTAAAGACCGTGAGCCTGCTCTCGCTCTTTTTCGAAAACGGACAAATCCCTCATTGCTACTGCCAGATCGATGGTGGGAATCGGAACCTGCAGCTCCATTGCGCTTTGCGAGGTCCACATCCCCGTGCCCTTCTGTTTAGCAACGTCGAGAATTTCATCGATCAGGCGCCGTCCGGTTGCTTCGTCATGTCTGGAGAAAATGTGACCCGTGATTTCCACAAGGTAAGCATTCAGGTTGCCCTCGTTCCATTCGCTGAACACGCCGTGTAGCTCGTCGTCATTCAAGCCGAGTCCACGTTTCATCAGGTCGTAGCTCTCGGCGATCAATTGCATCACCGCATATTCGATGCCATTGTGGACCATCTTCACAAAATGTCCGGCCGAAGAGGGACCGAGGTACGTCACGCATGGATCGCCGTTGACCTTCGCGGCGGCCGCCTCCAAAATGGGACGAACCCGATCGTATGCCTCTTTCGAACCTCCGGGCATGATGCTCGGACCGCGCCGGGCACCCTCTTCGCCGCCCGACACTCCCACCCCGAGGAAATGGATGCCCTTCGTCATCAAGTCGCGAACGCGGACGTCGGTGTCTTTAAAGTAGGAGTTGCCCGCATCGATGATGAGATCTCCGGAATCCAAGTGCGGTGACAAGTCATCGACTACCGAATCTACCGGGGCGCCGGCAGGTACCAGCATCATGATCGCGCGCGGTTTGCGCAGCAGGTCAATGAACTCTGTGATGTTCACTGCGCCTCGGACGTTATCCTCGGCGGATTCCTTGCGCAGCGCCTCTACCTTGCTCTGATCCTTGTCGTACCCCGCGACCCTGAAGCCCTGGTCGGCCATGTTCAACAGGAGATTGCGCCCCATGACGCCCAAGCCGACCATACCAATTTCACACTGCTGTTGCGTCATATTCATTGACTTTCACGTCCTTCGACGATGCTCACGACCGAGCTCGACCGATGATTCCCATTGACAAAAGCAGTCCGACAACCGCGGATACAATGCCGCCTCCGATGTACCACATTGTATTCCGAGTCAGATGCCCGCTAAAAAACGTGCTCACGTTGTTCGCCACGGAGCGTGAATCCGCAATCCCGAAAATGATCAAGACTGCACCGACGACGACAAGAACAGCTCCGAAAATCCGAATGTTGCGCATTGTTGTTGAATTACCCTCCTGCGGCCTTGTGAATTTCGGGGTCCCCGCTTGTCGGGCCCCACGGAAACAGAGATTCTCCCTACATAAAGGATAGGGTCGGAGCCGGCCTCGGTCTGTGCGGAAGCGCACAGACCGGGAAGCATCTCCGACTGACTCGCCATAGTCGACAACGAGTGCGTCGCGGAACCGTGGCTTCACCGTTTTCCACCCGACTGAGAGGATTCTCCAACGATCCGGCTCCTCGACGCGATGGTATCAATCAGTTCGTTCCAGGACTTGTCGAACGACACGGCTCCCTCTCGTTGTAGTTCGAGAGATAGAGCCGCACTGTCGACGCCAACTTTAGCGAATCTATCCAGGGTTTCTTCGGCGTTGCCCCCGTCAACTGGCAATACGTCTTTGACTTTGCCATGATCGGCGAATGCGAGTAGCGTCTTCTCCGGTATCGTGTTTACAGTGCCTGGGGCCGCGAGCGCCTCGATGTAGAGGACATCTGAGGCTTCGGGATCTTTTGTTCCCGTGCTGGCCCACAGGATGCGCTGCGGCCGGGCCCCGGCGCCGGCCAGTCTGCTCCATCGGCGCGAAGCAAGCAGATCTTGATAGGCTTTGTAGGTCTGTCCGGCGACTGCAATACCAAGACGATTTTGCAACTCCTCCGGAACCTTGCCCGCAACCGCCTTGTCCCAGCGGCTGATGAACAGCGATGCCACCGAGCCAATATTGGGACTGAGGCCGGCCTCGACTCGTCGTTCGATCCCGCGCATGTATGCTTCGGCTGCGGCCATGTAATGCTCTCGGGAGAACAGGAGAGTGACGTTTACCGGTACTCCTTTGAAGATCGCCTCCTCGATGGCCGGAATCCCCTCGCTCGTGCCTGGTATCTTGATGAAAAGGTTCGGTCGCTCTGCTCTGGCGTGCAGCTCGACGGCGGCTTTGATACTCCCATCGGTGTCGTAGGCAAGAAACGGTGAAACCTCCAAGGACACCCAACCGTCAACACCGTCGGTTTCATCGTGAATCGGTCGAAGAAGATCGGCGGCCTCTCTCAGATCCTCCATGGCAAGCTCAAAGAACAGCTCTTCCCCCGACTTGCCTTCATCGACCTTCCGACGAATGGCGTCGTCGTAGAAATCGGCATTCCTAATGGCGTGATCGAATATGGTTGGGTTCGAAGTAAGCCCCGTCACCGAAAGTTCGTCGATATAGTGGCGGAGAGTCCCCTGACTCAAGAGCTCGCGGGTAATGTTGTCGAGCCAAAGGCTTTGACCAAGATCATGCAGTCGTTGTGTTGCTTTCATAGTAGCTCCTATTGTGCGTTTTCGATTTTTGAAGGAACCAATCGACGCGAGTAAAGTGTTGTTGGGCAGATCCCTGGTGCCATCATTCCCCCGTCTTCACCAGGAGTGGGTTGTGCCAGCCCCCGCTTGCAGCAATGAGCGCATCCGCTTGTTTCGGTCCCCAGCTGCCCGCTTTGTAGGGATGAGCACGGTCGTGGTTCTTGAGAATCGAATCGACCGCAGCCCAGGCGGCTTCAACCGCATCTTCACGGGTGAAAAGCGCCCCGTCGCCGGCCATGGCGTCGCTCAGAAGCCGCTCATAGGGTGATTCCTCGCTCGCTTGCTCGTCGAGCAGGTAGAGCTCCTGCTGCTCGCCGATGAACTTCTCACCCGCGCGCTTAACGCGCGCCGCGAGGGCGACGGCTGAATTGGGGGAGATTCGAAAGCGAAGATAATTCGCTCGACCGGCCACCGGCGCTGAGTCATCGAACAGCCGTTGTGGCGGCGGTTTCAGCTCCACTAGCACCTCCGCCGCCGTTCCGGCCAGGCATTTGCCTGAACGCAGGTACCATGGCACGCCTTCCCAGCGCCAGGAGTCGATGAACAGCCGGAGGGCGCAGTAGGTCTCGACGTCCGAGCCCTTCGCGACGCCGGGCTCCTTGCGGTAGCCGGCGTACTGGCCCCGCACCAGGTCGTCCTGCCGGAGCGGGCGCATTGCCTGGAACACCTTGGCCTTCTCGCTGTGGACTGCACTAAAACCCTGATAGGCTGGGGGTTCCATCGCAAGCAGCGCGACGATCTGGAAGAGGTGGTTCTGGACAACGTCGCGCAGGCAACCGGCACTTTCGTAGAATGCGCCGCGACCCTTCACGCCGAAATCCTCGGACAGCGTGATCTGAACACTGTCCACGCAATTGCGGTTCCAAATCGGCTCCAGAAACGAGTTCGCAAAGCGGAAATAGAGGATATTCATAATCGCTTCCTTTCCGAGGAAGTGGTCGATGCGGAAGATCGAGTCTTCCGGGAATACCGATTGCGCGATGCGGTTCAGATCCCGAGCGGATGCCAGGTCACGTCCGAACGGCTTCTCAACGATGACGCGCGCCTGATCGGCAAGACCTGTCTCTCCGAGACCATTGATCACCGTCGAGAAGAGCGAGGGAGGGATGGCGAGGTAGTGAGCCGGGCGCCGGACATCGCCCAGAGTCTTCCGCAGCGCTTGGAAGGTATCCGGGCGATTGTAGTCACCGCTCACATACTGGAGCACCGAAAGAAGGTGGTCGAGAGCGTGTCGGTCATCGACCTTCCCGACTTGCTTGATACTCTCCGCAGCATGTTTGCGTAGCTGCGCCAGGCTCCACTTTGGTGCGGCGACACCGACCACCGGCACATTCAGGACACCGCGTTTGGCCATTGCGTAGAGTGCCGGAAAGATCATTTTGTTGGCGAGGTCGCCGGTGACGCCGAACACCACCAGGGCGTCGGACTGTGGGGGGGTGGTCTTGGTCATCTATCTTCTTTCCTTTCCGTGACTCGACTCGAGGCAGCCCTCGTTTGCCTCGCAAGGAAGGCTCCAAGTCAACACGTCAATCCAGCCAGTATCCTTGACGATTGAAGTGCCCGTACAGTTTGGTCTCGAAATCCCGATTCAACCGCGACTCTTCCGTGTATTCGGGAGACTGTTTGATGGTATCGCGAGAAACGTTAACGTATACTTTCGCATCATCCCAACTCACGCGCTCAATCCATTGCGGCGAGATCAGCACCTTCTTTCCGCGCCACCACTTCCGCGTGTCGACGATCAAGTACCGAATCGCCCAGGTCTCATCATCAATGACAAAATCCTCGACGTGGCCAACCTTCCCATCTGAGGCCTCCACGGTATAGCCGCTCACGTTGCGTGTGCTGCGCAAATTGGGGTTCCACGCGCTTCCGCCCGGGTTCGCCTCCTTGGTTTTTTCACGGGTACGCGCAATGTAAGCAGTTGCTCCCCACATGTTTGGACCGTTCCAATAGGCGGGCCATCCGTAGTACCCGTAGTAGGACTCCTCGAACTGTAGCGATACCGGTTTATCGGATTTTAGGGGTGGGCTATCCTCAATCTGAACCTTGGTCAACTCAATGGTAATGAACCGCTCTTCTTTGTTCACGGCAGCCATCGCATACGGAGATATCAACACCTGCGTGTCGGTAAGCCAGTCTACTGTCTCGGCAATTAGATATCGAACCGCCCAGTGGTGGTCATCGAAGTAGAAATCTTTGACTCTTCCTATTTCCCCGTCGCGACTGTGCAATTTGAAACCTGATAGGGTCTTCGCTTCATACAACATGGTCATCCTCTCCCTCTCTGTGATTCGCGCTAATGCGCTGTGGCGTCCGACTGGAGCCAAAATCGATGCACTTCACAGGACATTTCCTTCTGCTTTCAGAATTCGCGCGGTTTCTTTCCTTTTCGCCAGTGGGCTTCAATTTGTTCGAGACTTTGCCCTTTGGTTTCCGGCATCAGGAAGAATGCAAGAATCCAGGATCCGATGCTCACGACTCCGTACAACCAAAACGTAACGGCATTACCCAAGAACTGTATAAGCGTGAGAAATGACAATGCGACGACGAAGTTGGCGCCCCAATTGGCGACTGTACCGACGCTCATGGCCCGGCCCCGCACCCGCAACGGGTAAATCTCCGAAAGCATTAACCAGAAAACCGGTCCCAGCCCCACGGCGAATGAGCCGACGTATAGCATGAGGCTCGCTACCGCGATCCATCCTAGGCTGCCGGACAATTGGGGAAACGAAAACGCCGTACCCAGCACGAAGAGGCTCATCGTCATTCCCCCCAAGCTGACCAACAAAAGGGGTCGCCGACCGACTCGGTCGAGCAATTGCATCGCAACCACGGTCAAGGCGACGTTGACTAATCCCACACCCACGCTGGCGAGAATTGCCACCGATGAGGAAGACAAGCCGGCGAGCTTGAAAATGGTCGGACCGTAGTAGATGACGGTATTGATCCCGGTGACTTGTTGCGCTACCGCCAGTCCAATGCCCACAATCATCGCGGGTCGCAGGCGGCGACTGATCAGTTCCGACCAGTTCCCCTCTTGCTGCGCCACGCTCTGCTGAATGTCGCTGAGCTCGCCCTCTACTTTTTCGGGGCTCCGAATTCGTTTCAACACCCTTCGGGCTTCCTCGGCATGTCCACTGCCGAGAAGCCATCGCGGGCTGTTCGAGACGAACATCAAGCCGACTCCAAGTCCGGCCGCAGGTATCAACCCCAAAGCGAACATCCAACGCCACGACTGGGACCCGGCAAAGGCGTAGTCCACAAGATAGGAGATGACGATACCGCTAGTGAGGGCGAGTTGATTGACTGAAACGAGCTTTCCACGAATATCAACCGGCGCAATCTCGGAAATGTACAGCGGGGCGACAAAGGAAGCGATGCCGATGGCGACGCCCACGACCAACCGCGAGGCAACCAGCCACGGAGTCCCCGGAGCGGCAGCGGCCCCGACGGCACCCAATCCGAAAATCGCCGCCGTGATAATCAACAGCTTTCTACGTCCAAGACGATCGGCCAGAGTTCCCCCGACGAGCGCACCCACGAGTGATCCCAGCAAGACGGAGCTGACTACGATTTCCTCCAGACCCGGGGAAAGTGAGAAATCCTTTCTTATGAACAGGATGGCCCCGGAGATAACCCCGCTGTCATAGCCGAAAAGCATACCCCCGAGTGCCGTGACGGCAGTAGCGAGATAGACAAATCGTCTTGCTCCCTTATTTTTTTCATTCTTCATCAGTGTCTCTCCCTATGGAAGAGACAGGCTGTTCCGGTTCGTGAAGGTTCAGTATTTGCATGCCGTCGGGCTTTCCTTGAATATCGTTCATCCGCTGTTGCTCACGCCCAATGCGGAAAGCTTCGCGCGTGTGGATTCCTATCCATCGCGAAGAGTTCTTCGAATCTCAAAACATCCGACAACGACCTTCCTATCTGCGCCTGTCGTCGTCCTTGCTTAACTGAGCTTGTTGTAAGTAAGTATGGGGAGGTTCTCTGGGGACGTCTGTGCGATAGCGCACATAGGAGAACAGCTTGGGTGTGCCACCTGTGCGACAAGGGATCAGATGAGCCGCCGGCAAGGGCCTGCCGTAGCCAATAGGGAATGATCTTGCCCCGACGTGTTGCTCCGTCTGCTCCCGGACGTTATTGAGAAGCAGCCATCCGAACGGTTGGTCTGGACAGCTCGTTTTCGCGTGCGGCCACGGAACCGTCTTGCTCGTTGCTATCGCGTCTTGACGGCACCGGCTCCCTTAAAGTCTGCGATTGCAGAGTGAGCGGCCTCGTCCAGGACCCTCCAGGAGCTCTCAACTCCCGATCTCAATTCTTTCCACGTGTCATCACCGGCATGGAGAATCGCCTCGATCTTTTCCTTGACCTCCGAACGTTTCGCTTGCAGACTCGCAACCCGGTTGGACAGCTCCACCTTTTTGTCGGAGCTTGCCTCGCGGGTTTCGGTATCCAGTCTGTCGATCTTCGAGTTCCATTTGTCGAGCTTCGTCTTCATCTTCGCAACGTAGGCATCTCTTTCCTTGTTCATGATCATCGCCTCCTAATGTACGCTCATTCCGAACCTCAGCGCATCGATAGGCTCCGAGACTCCGCTACTTCCTTCCGCGAATGCCTTATCACTGCTCCCGAGCACGACACTTTCTATCAGAGGCAAGCTGATCTATCGCTGGCGGTGCCGCCCACGAAGTACGGCATTGCATCCTGCGTGAGGTGCCTTCGGAACATTGTGCTCAGGTTGTTCGTTTCATCGGCTCCGGCGCTCGTTCTCTCGTTTTCAATCCCACTCCGCGATCAAACCCTCCGTCTTCCGACGAGTCCCATCATAAACGGAATGCCGCCCAGAGCGCAGACGACCCCTCCAACGATACAGAGGGTCGTTTGCTTCGTCAGTTCTCCACCAACCGCGCTTCGCAGGCTTTCGGCGAGTGTGTGGGCTGCTACGAGACCACCTATGACAAGAACGACGCCGAAGATTACCATCACCAATCCGGTAACTCGAGGGGTAGTCATAATGATTCGTCAGCCTCCTTTCTTATTCACATGACCTCTCGTGGACGAGGCACGGGTTCATACCGATGGAAACGACTAGTTCCTAAGAATCGGTCGCAACGACAAGTATGCGAAGGAACATGGCGGTGAGAGCGTTCAGGGGAACGAGGAAAGCAGTATCACCTACAGAAGCGCAGCGAACATGGGCCCGCGGTGAGTACCCAAGTGGATTCGCGAGTGGAGCCTTTCGCCAATCACCAAATGGTCCTTTGAAAAAAAGATTCTGCCGTCCTTCCTGAACGACCCACTTCCATCACGGATATCTCAGTTGGAAGGAGCCCCTGCTTACTCAGGCCAAAGGGCTTTAGAAGTGCAACTGAGGTATGATCACCCACAGGCCAACAATGATGAGATAGATACCCACGGAATAACGCAAGAACCTGGGGTATGCCAAGACGAGAACCCCGAACACCAGGGTTACGATTCCCCACATCAAACCAATCGGCTGGAACATGGCAGTCCACCTTCCTTTTATCTACGAGATATGACCGTTGTTGGTGGAAGAACTCTCGACTCACAGACCGAGAGCTCCTCCGCGCCTAACGGCGTCGTGGGTGATATCGTGTTATGAGCGGGATAGCAACGAGTATGATCCCGATCACGAGCGCGATATAGATAAATCCGCTCAGCCTGTAGCCGGTGCCGAGACCGAGAAGCCACAATATCAGAAGGACGATGCCGACCACCATTAACAGGTTTCCTTCTCTCCGCGCAAGCACTATTTTCAAGGCGTGGTCTCCTTCCCGGCATCACAGGTTGGCCGAATCACCGCTTTTCTCACAGGATAGCGATGACGATGACGACGATTAGAACGATACCCAAAATCGTCAATACACTCATTTTGCACTCCTTCTTCGTTTCTGCGCATTGTCTTCAGACAGCGCCCATTTACGCCAAATGCCGGCGAACCGGCAGGCACTCCTACATCCAGTAAAGGACCTGCAGACCTATGAGTCCAGAGCTGGTCCTTACCGCAAGACCGTTGTCGAGGCTCATCGCCATGATGTATGAAAGGCCGATTGAGATCGGTCCGATCATTACGTCAGCTCCTACCTTCGCGTTCAATCCTGCCTGCACCGCGGGGCTCTGGCCGAAGGTGTTGCTAAGGTTTGGGCCGACTCCGAGCGAGAGACGTAGAACCGACACATCGAGCGCGATGCCGGCATCCAAGTAGAGAATGAGGCTGCTGACATTACCCGCCGAGTAAAGCAGGAGACCCTCTCCCTGAAGCCATCCTAGTTTTATGCGGCCATCGGCGCCGAAGGCGAATTGGCTCACATTCAGGTTGGTGGTGTCGACGGGCTGGCCGAGCAGAACCGGGGATTTGTAGAACACGGCACCACCGATGGCCGTCTCGGCAAAAGTCGCCACGGGCAAAATAACTAAACAGGCGAGAATGAGAATGAGCTTCTTCACTACGCTACTTCCTTTCACAGGCATGATCGATTTGTCAGACAAGTCGACTCCCGTGTTCCACCCATCGGTGGGAATTAATCGCCGAACCGGCGGTTTCGATCCAACGTTCGCCTTCCTCCTTCTCTCCTTTGACTGTTGGTTTGGTTAAAAGGCGCCCACGACCACCCGGAGCATCCACACGATCAGGAGGATAACGGCGATTACCAGGGCTATGTGGACCAGTCCGCCCAGGGTGGTACCTGTGATAAGACCTGCCAGCCACGCGACGATTAGAATGATCGCAATGACCAATACGATTGTCACACCCACATCTCCTCAACGAGACCGATTTCAACGGGCAGCTGCGGGAGCCGTACTCTGATCGGGTCGCCGCTTGCCTCAATATCGCACATCTTCACCTTGAGACCCCGCATTGCGTGCGTGCAATCTTGCAGGTAGTAGATCCAGCCTTGCGAAATTACGTGATGACAACGGCTTTTACCATCGCTGTTCATGACAATGACGCCGGGCGTCATCGTGGGATCGCCGAGCGACCCGAGCGGCATCCATGCTGAAGGCGACACCAAATGCCGACGGGAACAAGCGGGACACCAATAGACGAGCTCGCCTTTTGCACTTCGTTCCAATACCATCCCTTTCCTCCACGAGGCGGTCCGATTCGAATGAAATCGGCATGGTGGGCCGACCGAGAGCTCGCCTCTCCAGCGTCTCAATCGACAGTAGAATCCGTGCCGATCCGATGAACGAGACACCACAAGTACACCCAAAGAGTACGCTTGATTCCCGATGTGGATCTGTTCGGTAGCGCACACACGGGTGACTTTCTTTTATCCGCTCGGAGAGCACGTGGTGGACGAGGGAGGATGGCTCGGATGGCGCTTACGACTCAATGCGCGCTACCGCACAGATTCCCGCAGCCATAGTCGTTACCTTTGTTTAGGAGGCCATATGAAAAAAATACTCGTCGTCGGAGCCCTCATGTTATCCCTGACTCTTTTCGGGTGTGTCACACGGGTCCATTGGGGAGCACCCGGTCGTTCCTGGCAAGCTCAGCATTCCGTGTGGTGGGCCCCGCACCACAATCAGCGCAAATCAGGTCGGTAACGGACGGCCGCCGGGCACTCATGAGAGCAGCAACACCTTTGCCCGGCGGCATGTTCCAACAATGTGCGGTACGGATATCGCTTTAAGCTGCCGTGGATTCCGTTTTCCATGAAGGCTTCTTCATCTTGAGAAACACCAGAGGCGGCAGCGCAAGCAGAGCCGTGCCGGCCAGCATGATCCCCATGTACACGATCCACGAAAGGTGAATTTGACCCGTAGGAAACAGGCTCACGACGAAGCTGAGGGCAGTCGCCACAAAGCCGACACCGCCTACTATCCAAACACCCACGATTCCACCCGGGATCTTGAAGGCACGGGGTACATCAGGCTGGGAATGGCGCAATTTGATGACTGCCGCAAAAACGAACATATAGACAATGCAAAGGAGGAGCACAGTTAGTGCCGAAAGCACCCAGTATGCGTTGCTCACGCTCGGCAAAAAGACGTACAATAGTGCGATTATCGTACCCGCAACGGCCTGTAGAATCAGCACTCCCGTCGGTGCCCCCCTCTTGTTATGCCGCGAAAACATCGGCGGCATGTTGCCGTCGCGTGCCACAACTCCCAGACCGACAGCTGGGCCGATCAGCCACGCCTGCAAGAGCGCGATACCCCCGAGGGTGACGAGAACGGCCAGAGGCACTAGGAGCCACGTCAGATTGAATGCTTGCAGAAAGTCCTGGAAGGCTTGCATCAGCCCGGCCGCCAGGTTGAGCTTCGCTACCGGCACGACGATGGAGATTGCCAAGGTACCGAACACCGTAAGGACAAAGATGATTAGAGCAGACCACAGCATGCCTTTGGGGTAGTCCGTCTGAGGCTTCCGCACCTCCAAGGCGTGAAACCCGGCCATCTCCATGCCCGCGAACATCAGCACGACGGTTGAAATGAACGGCAGCGTCTTGAGATTCATCGCCGGTACAATCGCCGAAAGATGAAAGGGCGGCAACTGGATCGTCTTGCCACTGAACAGGTACCAACCACCAAGTCCGATAATCAACGCTCCCGGAATTATCGTTCCGGCGATTACTCCAAATGATCCGAAGCGGCTTGCAACTTTGGTCCCCAAGAGCGCTATCAGCGTGGTTCCCCAGAACACGATGAGCATCACTACGAATACGTAGAGACCGTTCTTCGCTAGCGAAGGGCTCAACGCAAAGGCAAAGGTCGATGCGATGAAGGCCAGGACTGTGGGATACCACACCAAGCTGTTCGACCACTCGCAGAAGATTGCAATGAAGCCTGATTTGTCGCCGAAGGCCTCCTTCACCCATGCATAGATGCCGCCGCCCTTCGGCCACCCCGTGGCGAGCTCGGCCGCCGCCAAGGTCAGCGGAAGTAGAAATGTGATAGTACCAACCAAATACCAACCGATCGACGACCAGCCGTACACCGACATCGCCGGGTAATTCCGCAGGCTCAGTACGGCAGCGACGTTGATCATCGCCAGGGCAAAGATACCCAGACTTTTCTTACCTGATTTAGCGTTCGTCTTCTCCATGGCTTTTCTCCGTTTATCTCTTGCAACATTGCGAGGTATTACAACCTCTGCCCAAGGCTTTTCATTTCAAACAATACACGTAGTAAGTTCCGTCCCTGTCTTCCACACCATGCGTTTCGTGGCCGAATCCGGCGAAGCGGCGATCCCACGATTGAAGAGCGCGCAAATAGGCGAGATAGGGACCATCGTCTGCTCCGACGTTTTCGCCCGGCATCAACATTGGAATGCCGGGTGGATAGGGCACGATTCCCGTAGCCACAATTCGATTGGCCATCTTGTCAACTTCCACCAGCTCGACTTCGCCATGAACAAGTTTTTCGTAAGTGTCCGAAGGGCTGAACACGGGAAGGGGCAGGGTCGAAAACGCCGAGTCCTGCGAGCTCAATTGATCGGCCTTCTTCATCTGTGTGAACATGTCGTTCGCAAGATCGCGCAGTCCCATCGTGGCATAGCGGGGCGAAGCGGTAGCAACGCTCGGCGGCAGCACCTCGCTTACTGGTTTGTTGGAATCGTAATCGTCCTTGAAATGAAGAAGAGCATTGATGAGCGTTCCATACTTTCCCTTGGTTACGCCAATCGAAAAGAGGAACAGCAGGGTGAAGTCGGTTGTCTTTTCGACGTAGATCCCGCGATGGTCAAGGTAGGCGGCAACGAGCATCGCCGGGATGCCAAGCTCCCCAAAAGATCCGTCATTCTCCGGACCGGGAGCGACGACCGAGACCTTAATCGGATCGAGCATGCAGTAACCGTCTTCGAGGTCGGCAAAGCCATGCCATTGCTCGCCGGGATGCAGCACCCAACAATCCGGATTGGTTATCAAGAGCTCATCGGGAGCGTCGACGAATGCGATCTTCTTTCCGTTCGAGGGATCTGTGACCACGTCGGCGTTCCAGGTCCGGAACATCCAGTCGTTCTTCTTCACCGCCGTCTGAAAGGCGCGGCAAAGGCTCTTTCGGAAGGCCACCGCTTCGGAGATCGACTCGGTTGTCAAGGTAATTCCCCCAACGCCGTCCATCATCGCCGCGGATATTTCGTTGGAAACAATGATCGAATATTGAGGAGACGTGCTGGCGTGCATCATGAATGCTTCGTTGAAGCGTCCGTGTTCCACCGGCTTGCGCCCGTCGCGAACTCCGATAAGCGAAGCCTGTGAAAGCGCGGCGAGGAGCTTGTGCGTCGACGTCACCGTGAATATCGTCGGCTTATCCTTCGGATAGTCTTGGGGATCACCGAACATGCCGAACCGATCCTTGTAGATCGGGTTGAAGCGCGCATAGCCATACCACGCTTCGTCGAAGTGAATCCGGTCCACGCTCGCGTCCAACAGCTCAACGACTCTCGTCACGAGGTAGATCAACCCGTCATATGTGCTGTTCGTGATAATCGCGTGGTCGGCACGCCGGTTCTTCACCTTGGCCAACGGGTTGGCCGCGATTGCGGCCTTGACGGCCTTCGCGGTCATGCTTTCGGGATGAATCGGACCGATGATACCGAGATGATTGCGCGTGGGCATCAGATAGGTTGGAATGGCGCCGGTAAGCGTCAAAGCCTGTTCAATCGACTTGTGCGCGTTTCGATCACACAGGGCATAATCGCCGCGAGTCACCGATGCCATCATCACTACACGGTTGGATGTCGAGGTGCCGTTGGTTACCGTGTATGCTCGATGTGCGCCGAATACGCGAGCCGCGTACTTTTCGCTATCTCCGATCGGTCCCGCGTGACCCAGGAGCGACCCAAGCGCATCCGGCGCCCCGATCGAGAGGTCGGATAGAAGTAGATTCGCGCCGTAGTAATCGTAGAACACCCGGCCTACGGGTGATTTAAGGAACGCGGTGCCTCCCGCGTGGCCCGGCGTATGCCAGGAGTATTCATACTCTTGGGCGAATTTGATTACGGCTTTGGTCAGCGTCGGGACGATAGCTTCTCGGTAGCGTTGGATCGCGGCAACTATGCGACCTGCGATGAAGAAGGTTGTATCTTCTTACATCCAGATCAATTCGTCAGCTTTCCTCATGACATCCATAGTTAGAGTGCCTGAGTCACCGCGTTCGGCCATAAGGAATATCGGTATGTGCTGGTTGCGCGATCTCGTGAGGTCGATCAAGGCCTTCGATTTTTCATGTGTCGGACCGTCACCGGCCATGGTCCAGTCTATGAGAATTGTCTGTAGGGATGGGTCCGAGAGCACCACGGCCTGACCGTCTTCAGCTGAAACGGCCTCGACGACGGTCACGTCTCGAGCTCGCAATTCCTCGGCAAGGGCCCGCGTGACGCGTCCATTGGCGGACTGCTCACTGAGCTCATCATCTATTATCAGAACCTTCATTCGGATCAACGGCTCGCCTTGTTGCATACTTTCCTCCCGCTGCAGAGCAAACGTCCGTGGACTATCTCCGGGATTCCCGATCGCGATCGTCCTGGCGATCGCTCCGCTTTGCTTTTGTCGAGTGAATTTTAATCGCACAGATTCGTGCGGTCTGTTCGGTAACGCATACAACGCCCATCTCGGTTGCCCAGAAGCGCGCGGGAACGTAACTGCTCTTTCGAGGGGGCGGGGGGCGTCACAAAGAGGAGCAGGCGCAGAGCATATTACTGAATCTTCCTCGTGACTCTAAGGACAAAGCCCACCACGGCGGCCAGATATCCCGTTATCATGAGGTAACCCCCGACCTGTATTGTCACGCGAATATTGAAGGCCGACATCAGGAAACGCGTTGCGCCAGTGTTTCTAATAGCTTGGAATCTGATGGCTACCACAAAAAGAAAAAGGAAGCTTACCGCAAAGCAGAGTGAACCAAGATTGTAGCCGAGCGCTCGTCTGAATATCACGCTGAGCACGAGTCCCAGCACGGCAAGCGCAAATGCTGCAATAACTAAATATCCGTATGAATCTGCCACCGAGGCTATAAGCACGGCATTCTGCGCATGTTGCTGGTGACCGAGAATTCCTTGGGCGATCTGGTAGCCGTTGAGATTGCAGGCTACGGGAAGGAGAAAACCGACAACGAAGACAGCGAGGCCCAGTCTCAGAATATTGATCGACACTGAGTGTTTCATAGAACCTGATTGAGATTGGCAAGTAGCCAGACGCTCCTAAATGCGTCGAGGTATCCCAGCGAAATCACCAGCACCGGAATGGGAACACCCAACTCGGCCGCCAGGCATACCACGACTCCCTCGTCCTTCAACGCCGATCAAGCCCGCTTGCGGCCGATGATCCCTGACGACAGGAGCAGACCGACAACGGCGGATGCAATGCCGCCTCCGATGTACCACATCGTATTCTGGGTGAGACGTCCGCTAAAGAACGTGCTCAGGTTGTTCGCCACAGAACGCGAATCCGCAATGCCGATTATGATCAAGATCACGCCAATGATCAAAAGAACTGCGCCGAAAATTCGAATGTTACGCATTATGTTTGAATAACCCTCCTAGGTATAATGAATTTTGAGTCCGCCGCCTGCCGGGGTCTCAACTCAAGAAAGTCTCTCCATACAATAAGAATAGGGTTGGAGCCGGAATCGAAAGATTCGTGTTGGCAGCGATCGAGGGGGCCGTGCACCCATCAAGATCGCCGACGCCGCACCTCCCCAGCTTCGGGATCTCTGCGTTGAGATCCTCTGTCACCGCTTGCTCCCCGCCTTGGCCTTCACCCTGGGATTCTCTTCGGAGACTGCAGGCTGGGCCGATTCCTCCCGCGTCTTCAGGTCGGCCTCCTTTTCTTTGAGCCCCTGACGGGTTTTCTTTTGGCTGCTCTTCCTCTGCCTGCTGATCAGGTTGCCGACGTGCAGCACAATGGATGACACAATCCCGAGCAGAAAACCGACAACGGCAATGACAACGACCGAAACATCCTGCAACTGAGCGCCAAAAAGATTCAACGAGCTCTTGTAGTTCACGTTCAGAATCAGGAGAATCGCGAGCGCAATGAGAATGACGCCTCCAACAATGAGTCTCACCATACTCTGGCCTCCTTTTCTCGTATCGAAATAGCAGCCGCTCCTTGGAAGCGGCTGCTTGGAGTTTTCGTCATCATGCTCCTGTTTTCACGACTCCTTTGCCGTTGTGCTTCTGATCAAAGGGGAGAATCCCTGCCATCTCTCCGATAACATTGACAAGCTCGGTGTTCGCCGGAATCACGATTTTGGCATTGGCGGACAGAGATTTTTCCACTGCCATGAGTCTCCGGAGCAGCTGTGCGTTGCCGATGAAATAGCGGTCCGCGGCCTCGTTGACGAGCTTGATTGCCTGGGCCTCGCCTTCGGCCTCGAGAATCTTCGCCTGCCGCACCCCTTCGGCCTTCTTGATTTCGGCTCGTCGTGCCCCGTCAGCCATGGTTTCGGTGGCGGTAGCGAAGTCGACTGCGGCCACCTTTTCGTTCTCTGCCTGCACCACCTTGTTCATTGTCGCCTGAACTTCCTCCGGCGGCTCGATCTCCTTCAACTCCGTTCTCACGATGTCGATTCCCCAATGTGCCGTTTCTTCGCGCAACGTCTGGTGAAGCTCCTTGTTGATCTTGCCGCGCTCGCTGTTCGCCGACATCAACGTCATCGTGCCGATGATGTTTCGCAAGGTCGTGCGTGCCAGATTGACGATCTGGTACTGGTAGTCGTTGACGCTATACTGCGAGTTCTTTACGTTCTCCTCGTCACTCTTGACCTTGAAGTAGACCTGCGCGTCGACGCTCGCGTTGAGCTTGTCGCTGGTGATGATCTCCTGCGGCTCTGCGTTTATCATTACCTCGGTGATGTTAATCCTGAACATCCGATCGATTATGGGGATGATCCAATTGAAACCAGGGTTCGCGTATCGGTGGTACTTCCCCATTCGCTCGACGAGCCCCCTCATGGTGGGTCGTATAACCCTGATCCCGCTGAGCAAAATCACCACGACTATGACGATTCCCAGAGCAATCCAATAATACATGCTATTCTCCTTGCCCGACTAAACGGGCGCGAACATGGCGGCGACGACAGTTGTGTGCCGATTGTGCCGTCGGCCGAAAGATGCGTGTGCGTGGGGGCCCCGATCACCTACGACGCAACTCGCTTGAACCTCTTTCCAATCCACTTCTCGAGCGCGGCCACCACAGGCTTGTTCCAATCCTCTTCGCCATGGTGGGCTGCGTATCTGTTGAGCACGCGCATCACGACGATTCTCTCTTCGATCGACTGCTTTCTCATTTCGTCTACCCGCCACCCCCTGCGGCGTGAGCTTAATGAAAACCGAGGCCTCGGATGGCCGAGTCTCAATGGTCTAACCGCAAAATGCTTGCACGTTCATGCTCCTCGCGAGAATTTCCGGATGCGACTCCGGAATCGCGGTCCAACCGTATACTACCTAGCATACGCACAATGTCCTGTGCATTTCTGTGCGGTGGCGCACATAGAATGGGTTCTTTTTCGAAGTGCATTGTGTCGGATCCCGCAGGCGGGGAGCGGAAAGTCGGTTCAGGAATACTGCAGAGACATCGAGGTTCATGCGAGCACATTCTACAAGAAGCGAAAGGCTCGGGGGCAGGCAGCGATGGTGGCAATCCGAAGCGGCTTCGATCGGGACTGTGTGAAGTCGGTTCTCGAGGTGATGGGCGAACTGCAATAATCCTGGAGTTTTCACAATACCGCTTTTCCCTTCGCCCGGGAAAGACCGATCTGCACAAGGGCATCAACGGCATGAGTGTTTTGATACAGAACGCCATGCAGCACGATCCGTTGTCGAAGCGCCTGCTCTTGTTCTGGAATGGGCAGCAAATACTCCTGAAGACTATCTACTGGGACCGAAACGGATTCTGGTTGTGGCAGAAGGTACTCGAAATGACCCCGAATTCGCCTCTGAGCGTCACCTTCACCGCTTCCGCGGAAGCACGCCATCGTGGATCGCTAAGGTTCGTATCGCCTTCATTCGCCTTGCATTCATCAACTCGAGTCCGGCGCACCACTACCGGACCGACGGCACTGAGAATCGTGCGATCGGGTGCGTGGCCGTTCCTGACCACCGCATGACGCCCCTGCTCATCGAGCAAATGGGCATTCGCATTGACCCGCGACTCGATTTCTCTCTGCAGCGCCGCTTGCAGCAATCCTCGAGCTCCTTCCCGCGCGATTTCACGGATCCGCTCGACCGCCTGATCGATGGTTGGCGCGTCCGCCTCAAGTTGGATGGATTCGTCGTTGGTCTGCTATGTTCGACTTCTGCCTGCCCGCAAGAGCTCATTCCCGCATCGGCGACCATGAGCCAACCCCATGTCTTGGGGGCGGGCGCAAGATCGAGTTCACTGAGTCACGGAAAGTCGAAATGGAGGAGCGATCACGAACCTCAACGGCTGAGCTCCGCGCGAATGGATTCCATCTCGTCCGCCACTGAAGTGAAAGCCTTCAAGACGTCGGGATGAAAGTGGGAAGGGAGAGTCCTCCCGTCTCCTTCGCAGATTATTTTTACCGCCTCGGTATGGAGGAAAGCTTCCTTGTAGGGCCGCTTGCTCGTCAAGGCGTCATACTGGTCGCACAGCAGGGTGATCCGCGCCTCGACAGGGATAGCGTCTCCCGTCAGCCCTCTCGGGTAGCCGCTTCCGTCCTGCCTTTCATGGTGGCTCAGTGCAATCGAGGCGGCCATCTGGATGCTGTGATGAGTTGAGGCGGCAAGTATCCGCTCTCCGACGATGGTGTGCGTCTTGACGATTTCGACTTCTGCGGGGGTAAGCGGACCCGGTTTCAGCAGAATGGAGTCTGGAACCGCGATCTTCCCGATGTCGTGCATGGGACTTGCGAACTCGATTGTCTGGATAAAATCGGACGGCATTGACATCGCCTCTGAGATACATCGCGTGAACCTGCCGATTCGAACCACGTGCGCACCCGTTTCCGAATCCCTGAACTCCGTAACGGCGATCAGGCGCTGCACGACCTCCGTGCTCAGGCTTTTCACCATGTCCAACGCGTCCACCAACTCGCGGGTCCGCATTTGAACAGTGTCCTCGAGAGTTTTCTTGTAATCTTTCTCAATCCGAACAAGCCGGTGATACTTGACTGCCTTTTCAATTCTCAGGACAAGGTAATCCGGACTCCAGGGCTTGAGGACAAAATCGAACGCGCCATGCTTTATTGCGTCGAGCGCGACGTCGAGCTCTGCGTATGCACTCATGAGCACGATAGGCATGTCAGGATCAGCTGCGCCTATTGTTTCAAGGAGCTCAAGCCCGGTCATGCCGGGCATCTTGACATCCGACAGCACGGCATCGAAATCATGCTCCCGGAGAATCTGACTCGCGAGCGTGGACTGCCCGCACGCGATGGCGGAAAACCCGCGACTGGAAAGCAGAGAGCGTGTCGATTCCAGCACGAGCGCGTCGTCGTCGACGACGAGCACAGTTCCGAGATTCGATCCGTTCACCCGTCTATCACCTCTCTGACCTTCTCCGCCAGGACCGTGAGCGAGAAGGGCTTTGCGATGAACTTCATCTCCTCCGTGAGTATTTCTCTATGGCCCATGACGTCCGCTGTGTAGCCTGACATGAAAATGCATTTTAACTGCGGTCGGACCGCGATCAACCGCTCGGCAAGGCGTCGCCCGTTCATCTGCGGCATCACCACGTCGGCGATCAGCAGATGGATCGGGCCTGCGTGCTCCTCTGCTCTGCGAATCGCCTCCTCGGGCGATCCGGCAGTGAGCACACTGTACCCGAGCTGTACCAGACTCTCTCGGGCGAGCTCGAGAATGGCCGTTTCATCCTCCACAACGAGCACGGTCTCGGTTCCCCCTTTCCTATACTCCGGCTCGAGCTCGGCCGCGTCCTCGCCGATTGCCTTTTCGGCCCGTGGCAGGTACAACTTGAAAGTGGTCCCTTCACCCGGCTCGCTGTACACGCTGATAAAACCGTTGTTCTGTTTCACGATCCCGTAGACCGTGGCAAGTCCAAGTCCGGTGCCTTTCCCTGGCTCCTTCGTCGTGAAAAAGGGCTCAAACAAACGCGACTGTGTCTTCTTGTCCATGCCGCATCCGTCGTCGCTGACCGTGAGGAGCAGATATTCTCCAGGCACGGCTCCGGGATTTGCGGAACAATACTCCTCGTCCAACGCGATTTTCTGAGTTCCGATCGTCAGTTTGCCGACTCCTCCGATCGCGTCGCGCGCGTTGACCGCCAAGTTTGCCAGTATTTGGTCGAGTTGGGTGGGGTCGATCTTCAATTTCCACAGGTCGCGCCCGGGCATCCACGCAAGATCGACGTCCTCGCCTATTAGTCTCTGGATCATCTTCTGCGCGCTTGCCACCGAGTCGTTGAGGTCGACTATTTTCGGAGCTATCGTCTGTTTGCGCGCAAAGGCGAGGAGCTGCCCGGTCATCTCCGCGGATCGTTGCGCGGCACGCCTGATCTCGAGCAGGTACTTGTGTAGGCGCTCTCCTACCTCCGCTAGCGTCAACGACATATCCGTATAGGTGATGATTACCTGGAGCATGTTGTTGAAGTCGTGGGCCACACCGCCGGCAAGCTGCCCCACGGTCTCCATCTTCTGTGCCTGGCGCAGCCGTGCCTCCATGAGCAGCTGAGCGCTCACGTCGTGGTTCACCTCGACGTAGTTCACAATCCGTCCATTGCCGTCTCGAACCGGGGTAATCGTGGATTCCACCGTGTAGGTCTTTCCCGCTTTGTCTTTGTTCACGAGAACTCCCGTCCACGTCCTGCCCGACGATATGGTTTCCCACAGCTCACGGTAGAATTCCCGACTCTGCTCGCCGCTCTTGAGGATTCGCGGATTCTTTCCAACCGTCTCTGCCTGGGTGTATCCGGTCATTTTCTCAAAGGCTGGATTGACGTACTCGATGTTGCCCTCGGGATCGGTGATGATAACGGTCTCCACTGCCTGCTCTATGGCCGACATAAGGAGCTCATGCTCGGTCTCGGCCAATTTTCGTTCGGTGATGTCACGAAAATACCAGACCCGACCAAGGAACTTTCCGTCTGGTCCAATCATCGGGGCCGAATTCCGGTCGATGACCCGGCCGTCCTTCAGGAGAAGCTCATCGTGGCTGGTTTCCGTCGGGTGCTCATAGAGAAACTTGACGCGCCTGAGAAACTCTTCCGTGTCCGCAACCTGCGCGGATACATACGACAAGACCGGCTCATCGACATTGCCATCGATGACCTCCGCCGGAATGTCCCACATCTCGACGAACTTTCGATTGTACGAGAGGATGTGGGCGCCCTCGTCTACGACGAGGATGGCGTCGAGCGAGACTTCCTGTTGCGTGGTCAGCAAGATGTTCCTGAACTCGAGCGCCGCCTCCTCCCGTTTGCGCTCGGTGATGTCGGTGAAGATCACCTGAATTGCGGGGCGGCCCATGTATTGAAGCGGGGTTGCCAGGATTTCCGCCGCAATCGATGTCCCATCCAGCTTGAGAACGGTGTCTTCGCGCCGGAAGATCTTGGCGTCTCCTGCAAGCAATCCTGTCATGTCAGATTGGGCTCTCTCCAAACTGCCCGGATGTATTAACTGTTCGGCCGGTTTGTTGATGATCTGCTCCTCCGAATCCGCGCCGAGCAGACGCGTTCCTTCAGGATTCACAAAGACGACCTTCCCGTCGGCAACAACACAGATCCCCACGGGGGCGAGGTCGAGCAGCTCCTTGTAGTGCTTTTCGCTTTCGCGGAGGGTTTGTTCCGCCGAAACGACCTCACGCATATCCGTGAACTGGAGACAGGAGACCGGCTCTGCATCGGAGCTCTCGAGCCGCGTAGACGACAGATATTCCTCTATTGACTCGCCGTCGAGAGCCATTAGGTGAACAATTTGGCGAGATGCCCCCGTGTCCTCCTCCTTCAGAAGGGAATCGATCGCCTCGACGTCCTCGGAGATTACGTGGTCCTGGAGTTTCGATCCCAGAAGCTTTTCAAGCGGTTGCTGGAGCGTCGTCGCAAGGGCAGCATTGCATCCCAAGATCTTGCCGTCGGTAGTCACGGTGACCGTACCTCCACGTGAGGTCTCGAGGAACTCGCGGTAGACGCGATCGACGGCACCGAGGAGGTGGACCTTTTCTCCCTCACTGCCGGTAATGAGTATGGCATCCGCATCACCCGTGCGTATGGCACGCAACGTCTCCTCCGCCTCGGCCAGGCGACCGCGGAGATCCGCATTCTCGAGCAACAGCTTGCTGTTCGGGATTCCTTTTGCCATGCCGCCTTGCTCCTCTTAGCTCTCCGGGCGCAAATCGAGCCCGATCAACACTCGGTCGGCGTTGGAAAGATCTCCGATGATCCGGCGAAGTGGCGGGGGCACCTTTCGAATGACCGTGGGAATAGCCAGGATCTGATCGTCCTTGGCCAGGCGCGGGTTCTTGAGCAGATCGATCACTTCGATCGTGTAGCGCCCCTGCAGACGCTCTTCGCAGAGTCGTTTGAGATTGTCAAAGGCCGCCACTGCTTTGGGCGTCTGACCTGCAACATAGAGTTTCAGCATCCAACGCTCGTCAGGCTTCTTCTTCGGCGCGATAGATACACCCCGTTTCGGTCGGGCATTCATCGCCTATCTCCAGATCTACGCTCGGTCATGTGTCTTCCCTTCACCGCGTCGGCCTGCCGCTGCTTGGCCATTTGAACGCGATCATCGGTTCGCACCGTATCTCGCTCTTCGTCCTGCGCGTCCAATTTCAGTGCTTTCAGTCGTTCAATTTCGAACTCCGCTCGCAATGCCGCTATCTGAGCCTCTATGGCCTTTTGCTTGTACTCCAGCTCCCGCTTTTTCGTCCCTGCTTCCTGGTTCTGCGCGACGGCCAATGCCTGTTCATGCGCCTGCTCGACCAGAAGTGAGCTGCCGGTGAGCAGCAGCCCGGACGAGCCGAGATAGACATCCCGCAGCTCCACCCCGTGATCGGTGAGCAAGAACTCTCGGATCTGGTTTGAATGAGCCATGCCTCGCGACTTCAGCAGGTGCAGCACTCGGTTCCGTTCCGCACCGCTTTCTATCTCCCGCAGCAGAAGCCAGGTGTCCATCACCGACGACAGTTTCGTGCTGTTCGTCTCGACGAAAGACTCGCCGGTAATCATGCTCGTGAACATCGAAGTGATCTGCCTCATCTTGAAGAGGTCGATCAACCGCATCAACATGTTCTTGATCTCGACTTCGCTACCGATCGAGGTGAAGTTGCTGATCGAATCCATGATGACACTTCGCGGGTTGAGCTCCTTGACTAGCTTGTGCGTGGTCAGCAGGTGCATCTCAAGGCCGAATGAAGTTGGGGGAACCGACCGAAGACGGAGCATCCCGCTCTTCACCGCAGGCGTCAGATCAACGCCTATGGAGCGCATGTTGCGGATAATCTGGTCGGGAGATTCTTCATAGACGAGCCACAGGCATCGCTCTCCCGCCGCGGTCGAGCATTGAGCGAAGTGCGCCGCAAGGCTTGTCTTTCCCGTTCCGGCCGACCCCGATACCAAAACACTGGCGCCGCGATAGTAGCCCTTGCCGCCCATCATCGCATCCAAGCGTGGGATACCGGAAGAGACGCGCTCTGTGACCACTTCGTATTTCAGCCCCATCGACGTAATAGGAAGAATGGAGATCCCGCTCTCATCGATGAGGAAGGGAAACTCATTGGTGCCGTGGTTGGAGCCACGGTATTTCACAACGCGAATTCTCCGAGTAAACGTCTGTGCAGTCTCACGGTGGTCGAGCAGGATCACGCAGTCGGCTACGTATTCTTCCAATCCGTCTCGGGTCAACGCGCCGTCCCCCTGCTCTGCGGTGATGATAGCGGTTACCCCCTTCGTTTTCAGCCAAAGAAAAAGACGGCGCAGCTCTGCCCGAACGATAGCTGTATTCGACAGTCCCGAAAAAAGCTGCTCGATGCTGTCGAGTACTACACGTTTGGCGCCGACGCTCTCGATCGCGTAGTCGAGCCGGATGAACAGACCGTCCAAATTGTATCCACCCGTCTCGCCGAGCTCGCTTCGAGCAACGTCGATGAAGTCGACGGAGAGCTTCCCCTGTGCGGCCAACGAATCTAAATCATGGCCGAGTGAGGCGAAGTTCTCCGTCAGCTCCTCAATCTGTTCTTCGAACGCCACAAATACTCCCGGCTCCTCGAACTCCTTTGCTCCTCGAACCAGGAACTCCATGGACAGGAGTGTCTTCCCGCTTCCCGCACCGCCGCACAAAAGGGTGGACCGCCCCTTGGGTAGACCGCCCCCGGTGAGCTCATCCAGACCCTGAATACCTGTTGGCACCTTCTGAAGGTGCCGAGGTTTTGCTGTTTTTCGGGTTTTCCGCTCCACCAAATTGCTTTTCATGAGCCATCCTCCGCTTGCCGATGGGCCACACACGGTGCGCCCGAACATCAACTTTTGCCCGGCACTTCAGTCATGTAGGGCAAGCTCCGATTCGGCAAGCAACCGGGGCGGATTCAGATGGCCGGGCTAAAAACGCATAAACCTGTTCTGGCCCTTCCATCACATCGCCGTATCGTTGGGTACCCCGGAGCAACGGGTGGTTTGTGGAAGGTCAAGGTGGAGTCTTTCAGCCTGAGGACTCGGCTGATTTTGGTGCGGAACAAGCAACACGCCCAGGTTGCCTTGTTTCCACTAGTGTACCACTAAACGATGCGAAAACACAGCTAAATCGGCGGGGACGAACACCCCAATTCACCCTACAGCCCTCGCACACGTCTCCCGGCAGCCCCGAAAACGAACTCAACTGCACTCGCGAGCCGCGAACCCTACCGAATCGGTCCCGCCGAACGCGACGCCCTTTCTTGCCCGGCTTGAAACACCACCTGCTCGATTGATGGCTCCTCGGCGGGAGACAGGTCCGCCGCTCTGAACTCTGCCGCCGCACGAATCCACTGGCTTTCAGAACTCGCTTCAATCGCACGAGCTACCTGTACCCGGTCTTCCGGCTGCTCCCGTATTCCCTGCACAACGAGCTGAAGCTGAGTGTCCCTTTCGTTGGTTCGACGTTGATTCGCTGCCCGATTCGCGGGAGTCGTAGTGAACGCCATTTCGGCAGGTTCCCCGTCTACTTCATGGGCCTCTCTACGATGTCCAGGTTTGCTTGAGACGGGTAAGCAGATTCTCCCCTGCCTCGCCGGGGACTCCACCGTGGAGTATTATATCGCGAAGCGATTCGAGAATGATGTTCCGGACCTCTGCGCGTTCGATCGTCGATGCCATTTCCCAGAAACCCTCTTCGTCCTTCACCGACGACTCGAACTGTTCGAGACAGTCCCCGAAATCTTCGAACTTGAGCCGCACAATCAGCTCATCAAGCTCAGCGTTTTCCTGGCTTTCAATTACGCCGTCGGATAGCATGATGCTCTTGATGCAGCCTGCGAGAAATATCCGTTCGTTCTTTGTAAGTGTGGCGGGCATGTCTCCTCCTCTGACGCGATAGAAGACTCAGCGGTCCCAGCCCGGGAATCAACGATCGCTCACGTCCTCTGTGCTCAAACCTCTTGGCGGTTTGTCGATCCCGAATCTCGCGACGACTTGCCATAAAAAGAACCGTAGTCGCCGCTCTCCCCACCGCAACCTAAACGACTTGTCGGTGCGCCTAACGGCTCAGGGTGTCGTTAGCCTGGGATCTTCTTGGTCTTGGTGGGTGCGCCGATCGCCTTGACGGCGACCTTTACAGCATCTTCCATGGGATCCTTGAAGGGCACTTCGATGCGAAGCAAACCGTGTTCGTACGTCGCCTCGGCGCTGTCGGGTTTTACCGGCCACCCCAAGGCCAACGCGGAAACATACTCGATGTCCCTCGCCGGAGCCGTCAGGTGAACGCTGTCTTTCAGGATTCTTACATCGACGGTTTCGGCCGGCGCTCCCGGAATTGCGAACTCCACAACAAGCTTCCGGTTGTCCGAGTCAGCATACGCCACCGTTTCGGGGGCGACCTTCATTCGATATTCCGGCATTTCCGTATCCTCCTTCCTCTCCCAAGAAACAATATACCCATTGCGATGTAGCAAAGATAGACAATTCAGTACGTGGGTACTCGAGCGCCGGGTTTTCGATCAGGTGGTATACTATCAGTGGTATTCATTGTGGAACGATGGCAAGGGCATTCTGCGGTTCCAGATGAGCCGGCAGGCGAAGGAGAACTCGATGAAGACTAAGGTCGGTGTGTGGGTCGATCATAGAAAGGCGGTTATTGTCGCTGTTACCGACACGGGAGATGAGACAGGAATCGTAATATCCGCGATTCAGAAGCAGCTCCGTCGTACTGTCAGTCCCCGTTCGAAAAGGCCATTTGAATCACAGCAGGTGCTTGCAGATGACAGCCAACAGAGGGCCTTTACCGGGCATCTCAACATCTACTACGATGCCGTCATTGCGGGCATTCGTGATGCAGAGCTTGTCCTCATTTTCGGCCCGGGTGAGGCAAAGGGCGAACTGAAACGCCGCCTTGAGAGAAACGGCCTTGGCGGACGCATTGTAGGTGTTGAGACGGTCGACAAGATGACGGATCGCCAGATTGCGGCGAAGGTTCGTAGGTACTTTTCGGAATAGCATCCGGTGTCGTCGTCAAGGTCCTGCGCTCAGCGCCGACGTGATTGGAATCTCGCTGGACCCCGACCTATCGCCGGCGCTCCCCTCTCATCTTCGCTTGGTCGAAGCACTTCCGGCCCCGTCGCCCTTGAGCGGCAGGTTTTCGCGGGCGTACTGAGCCATGAGCTCCAAGAGCACGTCACGATACTGCCTTCCATTTAGATGACATGCGGCCCTGAATCTGTTTGCAAAATCCCGATCTACACCCTTGATCGTAAAGGCGGTGACCTCTGTGTTAGTGATCTTTGGCACGTTCGTGTTCCTCCGTGCTCCTTGTATGGAGCGCAGTTCTTACAAGAAATATAGTATGACCAATTTTTAATGTCAATACTATTTCATTTTACTTGCTATTTATACTTCCCTGCAGTATACTTGACTGAAGTCGGTGCGACAGGTCGGGCCGGTGTAGCGGCCACCACGCCGGAGGAGTGGCTCCACGACGCGAACGGACAGGCCAAGGGACATCCAATATGGAGGGCGGTCGGAACGAAAGCTCCACGATTACCCTGTGGGATGGCAAAGCGGAGCATGGCTCCCCGGAACGGACGGGAAGCTTGGGTACAGAAAAAGAGGGCAAGATGATTCAAAACGAAAAAACGCGGATGGCAGTGAACAGGATTCTTTCGTTCGTAGTTGGAGGGCTTCTCGTCTATGTGGTCCTCACAATGACGGTGGTCTCAGGTATCAAAAAACAGAACGAACAGCTTGCAAAACAGCTGGACACTTCCCAATACGAAGCCGGCCGGCTGCTGGCCGACGCGAAGGCCCAGTTCGAACAACGGGACTTCGCGAAGGTAATGGTGACCGTTACCGACCTTCTCGATAAACGCCCGGGCTCACCCCAAGCGGCCGAAGCGAAGGGTCTGTATGAAGAGGCGAAACTGGCGATGGCTACCGACAACGCGAACTGGGAAGCAGCAATGGGCGGCATTCGAGATAAGTGGGCACAAGAAATGACTGCGCAGTTGAGAGCGCAGTCCGAGAAGACCCGCCTTGAGATGGAAAAGGGGCTCGACGATACCCTGAACAAGGAATGGGAGAAGATGAAGGAACAGGTCCGCGTAGAATGGACGAAACAACAGAGTTAGAGAGAGCAAAACGATTGACGGGCGGCCCCTGTGGGACCGTCCGTTTCCATGCTGGGGGCGACGGGACGGGAAGCGGTATCGTGTCCGACCGAGACCCCGTTCGGCTCGGTTCGGCGGTTGAGGTGACGAAATGAAGGCTCTCCTGATCCACCCTGAGTTCTCGCCTCACGGGTTCTGGAACTACAAACAGGTCTGCAGATTGGCCGGCGCCAAGTATCCTGCGGCGCCACTGGGGTTGATCACCGTCGCGGCTCTCCTGCCGCACGAATGGACGATCCGCCTGGTCGATATGAACTCTGCGACGCTTCGGGACGAGGACATCTCGTGGGCCGATCTGGTCTTCATTGGCGGTATGCTGCCGCAGCAGGTCGGGCTTCTCAACCTCATTGCCCGGATTCATCGCCTCGAGAGGAAGGTGGTTGTTGGGGGTCCCGACCCAACTTCTCAACCATGGGTCTATGCCGACGCCGACTACCTGGTACTTGGGGAAGGCGAGTGCTCGATACCCAGCTTCTTGGAAGGGTTGGAGATGCAGGCCGAACGGGGAGTATATCCACCCTGCAACCTGCGGCCCGACATAACGACAAGCCCGGTTCCCAGGTTCGACTTGCTCAAGTTCAAAGACTATCTCATGATAGGAATACAGCTCACGCGAGGCTGTCCATTCAACTGCGAGTTTTGTGATATCATCGAGCTCTACGGCCGGACCCCACGCAGCAAGACTCCGAATCAGATCATTGAGGAATTGGAGAGCTTGTATAACCTCGGCTACCGTGGGCACGTCGATTTTGTCGACGACAACTTCATCGGCAACAGAAAGCGACTCAAGGAGACTCTCATTGAAATCAAGCGCTGGTCGGTCGCCCACCGCCACCCCTTTTACTTTTCGACCGAGGCGAGCATCAATCTTGCTGACGATCGGGAGCTGCTCGAGCTGATGAGAGACCTCGATTTTCGCTACGTTTTCGTGGGCATTGAGACGGCCGACGAGCAGCTACTTCGCAGCAGCAACAAGAGCCAGAACCTGCATCGCGACCTTCTGCAGGACCTCGAGAAGCTCTATGCGCACGGAATTATCGTCAATGGCGGCTTCATAGTTGGCTTTGACAACGAAACCTGCACCTCCGCTCGCTCCATTGCCGATCTCGTCGAGAACGGCAAGATCTGCATGGCAATGGTAGGCCTGCTGCACGCCCTTCCCAATACGCAGTTGACGCGGCGACTGCACAGGGAAGGGAGACTCCTTGAAGACTCCAACCGGCTTGCCGACGATGCCACTGCCGGTGAAGATCAAACGACAATGGGTCTCAATTTCACCACCCTCAGGCCGAGAGACGATGTCCTCCGTGACTATCTTCACGTTGTCCGAAATATCTACGCAGCGAATCACTACTTCCGGCGATGTCTACAGCTCGCACGCAGTCTCAGGCCCCGCCAGCTTCACAAGCCCTCATTGACTGAGACCGCGGGGATGCTCCTGGCTTTCGTCCGAGTAGCGATGCGTCTTGGTATCTTGCCGCCCGTTGCCTACTACTTCTGGCGGAACATTTTTGTAGTGCTTGCGGTGAGGCCCACTTGTATCGAACCGATGGTCAACCTGATGGGAATGTACATTCATTTCCAGAAGCAATCCGCACATATCGTTCGTTCGGTGCGCACCCGCCCGCGGGTTTAGCCCACGATAGCTCGACGTCGCCCTGCGACCACGTTCATCTTTGCATCCTACGGATCGTGACCCGAACGAGGTGATCAATGTTGTCAGCGACGAGCGGGATAAACCTCTCCTGTCCTTCGCGGCCGTCGACATTGATTGCTATCTCATTTCCGTCGTCGCGATCAGCGGGGATTTGTGTCACAGAGATATGGTAGAGCGTTTCGCGGTATCGGTAGTCAACCCTATATCCATTCCAGTTTTCCGGTAGACACGGAGAGAGACGCAGGCGGTCGCCTTCGAGGCTCAGGCCCAGGATCGATTCGACAATCAGGCGGTACATCCAACCGGCAGACCCGGTGTACCAGGTCCACCCGCCGCGCCCTGCGTGCGGCTCGAGCGAGTACACGTCGGCTGCGAGCACGTAGGGCTCAACCTTGTAGGCTGCAATCTTCCCTGGAGAGCTTGAATGGTTCACCGGGTTGATCATGGAAAAGAGCTCCCACGCGCGCCTGCTGTCACCTAAACGAGCGAATGCCATGGCGGCCCAGACAGCGGCGTGCGTATACTGTCCGCCGTTCTCTCGGACGCCGGGGACGTAGCCCTTGATGTAGCCCGGATTCATCTGAGACCTGTCGAAGGGCGGGTCCAGAAGCTGGATCAGTCCTCGGTCGCGCCGTACGAGCCGTTCGTCGAGAGATTCCATGGCGCGACGTGATCGTTCCGTGCTACCGGAACCCGATAGGACTGACCAGCTTTGCGCGATGGAGTCTATCTGACATTCCTCATTGGTCGCGGACCCAAGGGGAGAACCGTCATCGAAGAAGGCGCGACGGTACCATGCCCCATCCCACCCGTGCTTCTCGATGTTACTGCGTAGTTCCTCGGCTTCATTGCGGCAACGAGTTGCGAAGGGAAGATCGTTGCGCAAGAGGGCGATTTGACTGAACTTCGTCAGCACCTCGATCAAAAAGAAGGCCAACCAGACGCTCTCGCCTGTTCCCAGTTCGCCGACTACGTTCATCCCGTCGTTCCAGTCTCCCGAACCTATGAGAGGCAGGCCGTGGGCTCCACGACCTTCCGCTCTCTCGATGGCCCTGACGCAATGCTCATAAAGGCTGGCCTGAGTGTCTGATCGGGTTGGGAGATCATAGTATGACTCTTCCACCTGCGCGACCGGACGCCCGTCGATGAAATCCACGAGCTCGTCGAGCACTCCGGTGTCGCCGGTGCCTGAAACGTAGCGCGACGTGGCAAGCGGAAGCCAAAGAAAGTCGTCGGAGCACCGCGACCGAGAGCCCCTACCTGCGAGGGGGTGCCACCAGTGCTGCACGTCGCCTTGCGGAAACTGACGGGAGGCGCTTCGGAGCAGATGCTCGCGAACAAGCGCGGGTTCGGTGTGAATCAACGCCATAGCATCTTGCAATTGGTCACGAAACCCAAAGGCGCCCCCGGACTGATAGTAGCCGCTTCGCCCCCAAAGACGACAGGACAACACCTGGTAGAGTAGCCAGCCGTTTGCCATGAGGTTGAGTGCGGTGTCGGGGGTTTCCACCGTTACCGCGCCGATCGTTCGGCCCCAGTAACGTCTTACTTCCTCCAGAGCTCGTCGTGCGGCGCCTGCGCTTCGAAAGCGACGGGTCAGCTTCTCGGCTTCATCGCGATCACGTTCCGCACCGATAACAAAAACTGCCTCCCCCTCCTGTCCGTCGGCAAGATCGAGTGAGAGCTGGGTCGCCGCGCAGGGATCGAGGCCCGCCCCGACCCTCCCCGATAGGCGAGTCCGCGACATCGCATCCGGATCTCGGAAAGTACCGTTCCGACCGAGAAACTCACCCCTGTCGCCGGTCATCGTCCGCGCGTTCCCGATACCATCGAGAAACACCGTCCTGCCGGCAAACTCGGTGTTGTAGCTGTTCCTTGCGAATATGGCCCCGGTACCGCTGTCAATCTCGGTGACGACGTGCATCTGCGACTTCGACCGCTGTTCTCCGAGCACGAGCTCAACGAAGGCCGTGGCCGAGAGCCTTCGTGTTCGGCCCGACTCGTTTCGCAGCTTGAGCACGACAAACTTAACGGGTGCGTCGATTGCCACGTAGGTCCAAAGCTCAGAGCTGATGCCGGCTTCGGAATGCTCGAATACGCTGTAGCCGAAGCCGTGCCGGGTCACGTAGGGCGTTTCGCCCCCGCGAGGCAATGGGGTGGGGGACCAGAACTGACCGCTTTCTTCGTCGCGGACGTAGAGGGCTTCACCGCTCGTATCGCCGACAGGATCGTCATGCCATGGGCTGATTCGAAACTCATGAGCGTTCTCGCTCCAGGTATAGGCCCCACCCGCCTCCGAAACGACCGTCCCGAAATGCGCGTTGGCTATCACGTTGGACCATGGCGCAGGGGTTGCTTGCCCGGGGGCGGTCGTGATGATGTACTCTCGCCCGTCCGGAGAGAATCCGCCGATACCGTTGAAGAAGAGGAGATCCCTACGGGGCACAACGGTCGCCTGGGCTCGATTCTTCACCGCGCGCGTCGATGCCAGCCGAGGTACGGCCGGTTTCACAATGCTCCGCCCTTCGATCTGTTCCTCGAGTGTCCCCATTCGGTCACTGATGACCACCCGGGAAGCCGCCTGGATGAGGATGCGATCTTCTATCGCAATTTGGTCCGCCGAGCGCAGGAAGATGCCGCCCGGGCGGTCGACCACGTTGGCCTCACTCCCCGCCGTAATGAGACTCAGGATTTGATCCTGAAGCTCTTGCCGATAGCCGCCGTGCTCTTCGTTCCAGATCACGAGATCGACCGGGAGCCCTTTTTGGCGCCAGTAGGCGTGGGCCTGTACAAGCTGGCGAACCAAAGTCATCTTCGCCGGGTCTTCGATCTGCAACAGAACAATCGGTAGATCACCCGAGATTGAATAACCCCAGAGCCCGGGCTGCCCTCGACGGTTGGCAAGGAGAATGCCCGCGTCCGCACGCATTCCGAACTGAGAGTAGAGGATCGATCCGGCGAGCCTTCCGTAGAGCTGCGCGTCCGTTTCGGTTCCATTGATTTGCTGCAAAACTACCTGACTGTGGGTGCGCGAGAGCTCGAATACCCGGTTCGCGAATCCCCTGCCTTGGTACTTCTCGACGAGGCGTTCCACCGCTTCGCGAGTGTCTGCAATCCCCGTAACCAGATCGAAGGTCGCTGACGCGTCCGGCTCGAGGACGATCCGATTTCGAATAGCAACGATCGGGTCAAGCACCGACCCGTGGCTTCCCGACAGCGGTCCGGCTTCGTTCATTGCCCGTGGGGCTGCAAGCGTACAACCTCGTCCGATAAACCGCATGCGGTCCGTCTCGAAGGAAGTCTCAAGGACCTCAGTGCCGCGTACGGTCATGAGATGCAGCAGCCAGGGAGCCTCTTCGCCGGAGGATCGCGGCCGGCGGGTACAGAGAATTGCTTTCCTTTCTTTTATGATCTCCGTTTGTACAAAGAGGTTGCTGAATCCGGGATGGGTCGCATCGCTCGCAGGGCTCGCCAACACGACCTCGGCGTAGCTCGTCACCTCGATCGCTCGCTGTACACGTGAGCGGTTGGCAATACGCACGCGGCGCAGCTCAACGTCGTCTTCCGGAGATACGGCGACTTCGGTGTAGGTGTCAATTCCGTGGTCAGTGCGGCGAAACTCGGCGCGCCCCTCCGAGAAGATCGCCTCATAATGATCCGACTCTTTGAGCGTTGGCTGGAAGGTGTTCGACCAGACGTCCAAGTTTTGCAGGTCTCGGATGTAGAGGAAACTGCCCCAATTGTCACGGGTGTCATCCTCTATCCAACGAGTGACCGCGAGACCTTTCCATCGGCTGTATCCGCCACCCGCGTTGGTGACCATCACATGGTAATTGTCGTTGGACAAAAGGTGGACCTCGGGGAAAGGAGTGTCCGGGGTGGTGTATTCGCGAGAGGATGGTCGGAACGCATCCGTTTCCGAGATCAGTTCCGGCATATCGGTCGAATGGAGACGGAAGGTCGTTGCGCGCGGGATCTTCTCCTCGAGCAAGAGCGCGGTCGCCCGAACCATGGGGATCGAGGCAAATCTCTTCTGCATCGGTCGGCCGAGCAAACAGTTGGCCATAGAGAGGAGGCTCATTCCCTGATGATGTGCCATGAAAGAACGGACTATCGCGCTCGACTGTCCCGACGGCACTCGCGACGCAGTGTAGTCGATCGCCTCATAGAGACCGTAGGCACCTTCAAATCCCTCGTGCGAGAGGCGCTGAAGATTCACACACGCTTTCTCAGGCACAATCATCAACGCCAGCGCAGACGCGTAGGGAGCAATAACGAGATCATCGACGAGACCTCGTTTGAGACCCAGCCCCGGCACCCCGAACGCTCGGTATTGATAGTTGAGACTGACGTCGAATGCGTTGTAGCCGGATTCAGAGACACCCCACGGTACACCTCGATGTCTTCCATAGTCGATTTGGCGAAACACGGCGCTCTTGCAGGTTTGACCGAGGAGGGTATTCTCGTGCATCGGCATGACCAGAAGGGGCATAAGGTATTCGAACATCGAGCCGCTCCACGAAAAGAGAATCTGCTTTCCCTTTGATTCGGCAAGGAGACGTCCGAGCGCGAACCAGCTCTCTTGCGGTATCTGTCCCTGTCCGATTGCAATGAAGCTTGCGAGCCGGGCCTCAGACGCAAGAAGGTCGTAGTAACCGAGGTCTCGACGGTGCCCGTCCACGTCGTAGCCGAGCGACAGAAGGCGCCGCCTCTTGTCATAGAGGAACCCGTAATCCACGTCGATCATGCCGCCGATGCGGGCGCAGAGACCCTCGACCACATCAATCCGTTCCCGGACATGGGCACGGCCATCCGAAAGGAATTCGCGCAGCTCGGAGAGGCTGCCGGACTCGGAGCTCGCATGACCATCGGGGGAGTCATCATCGAGCTTTCTCAATGCTGTGTTCACAGCAGTGAACAATTCGCGCAGTGTCGGGATCCCAGCCAGCGCGGGGAAACCGTTCTTGCTTCCTGCCGAGGATCCGGAGGATAACCACGGAACCAGGAACTCGAGCTCAGAACTTGCGTCCCTGCATTGTTGCTCCAGCGCCACCGCCCACCATGCTGTATCGCTCTCTTCGTGGCCGGCGAGCGCTTCCCTTACCCTGCCGGCCAACGCGCACATTCGCGCCAGTACGACACTTGCCGCCGTCAAGTCCGCCGGTTCCGTCTTTCTCGCAGTGTCCAGTTCGTCGCGAAATCGGACAAGAGCGTCGGGAGGAGGAATTGTGAGCGTATCCGTGAGATTCTCCTGAGTGTCTGCAATCCCATCCCAGGTTCTCGGTCCCAGAACTCGTCCGTCGGGAAGGGCGGATAGGCCGGATTGAAGCGTCAAGAGATGACCGGAGAGATTTCCGCTGTCGACGGTGGAGACATAACGCGGCAGGAGCGGCTGCAGAGTCTTGGTGTCATACCAGTTGTAGAAGTGGTTCCGATATCGATCGAGCTCCGACATGGATTCCAAAGTCAGGTTTGAGCGCTCGATCAGGCGTCCAGCCGTTATGAACCCAAAATCGTGAGCGGCAAGGTTCGCCAGTAGCGAAAGCCCTATGTTGGTGGGGGAGGTGCGATGGGCGATTTTCGATGAGGGCAATTCCTGGAAATTGTCCGGCGGAAGCCAGTGCTCCTCTTCGGTAACGAAAGTCTCGAAAAACGCCCAGGTTTTTCGAGAAAGCCTACCCAAGAATCTGATGTGGTCGGAAGACAGCGGCTTCCGGTGGCGAACAGTCGGTCGACTTACCCACCATGCGAGACCCGGAGAGCACAACCAAAGTATGAGGAGTAGTGCGGCCGGTAGAAGCGCGGACGGTTCGAGAATCAGGAGCACAAGCACCGTCGCTGTCGCAAGAAACGGGGCAAACCACATGGCACGGAACGAGGCGACGAGGCTCTTGCGTACTCTCCGATCACGCTCGTCCGACGGTTCCCATTCGAGGAGGCGTCGGTGCGTGACGAGAAGGCGCCAGGCAGTGCGAACGATTGCCGTCAGACCGAAATAAGCTTCGTAGGGGAGAAATGCAAGGCTCAACAGTCCCTGGACCAGGTGCACAGTGGGGGTCCTCATGGCGGAAGCAAGGTGGGACCCGAGATCTGTGTCTGTCGCCTTGCGGAATAACCCCACAAGGGCGATCACCAGGAATGGCATGAGAATGAGTCCTACTGCCGATACGCTCCATAGCAGAGGATTTTTCAGAACTGTCCAGCCAAGTAGCAGCAGCAGGGTAAGGGCCGTGGGTGCAAGGCTCCGCCTGAGGTTGTCGAATATCTTCCATCTCGACAGGGCCGACAGAGCGTTTCTTCGCGCGGTTCCGTCTGGGGCCGCGACGTAGGGAAAGAGCCACCGAAGCAGCTGCCAATCGCCTCGAATCCAACGCCGGCGTCTTTCCACGTCGGCAAGGTAGGTAGGCGGAGACTGCTCGAATAGTTGAACGTCGCTCACCAGTCCGGATCGAGCGTAGCACCCCTCCAGAAGATCGTGGCTGAGAATTCGGTTCTCGGGGAACCGCCCTTTCAGGGCCCGCTCGAAGGCGTCCACGTCATAGATTCCCTTGCCCACGAAGGACCCTTCTCTAAAAAGGTCCTGATATACATCAGAGACCGAATGGGTATACGGATCGATCCCCGGTTCGTTGCCGCTGAGTCGTGCAAAAAGCGAAAGGTTCGCACCGGGCAGGCTGGCCACTACACGCGGCTGCAAGATGCCGTATCCTTCGACGATTCGTCGGCGCTTCTCGTCATATCGAGCATGATTCAACGGATGCGCCATCGTCCCCACGAGACGCCGGGCAGAGTCCCGCGGCAATTGGGTGTCGGTGTCGAGGGTAATGACGTACTTCACCTTTGGGAGGCGCTCGACCGGACCTACAATCAACTCAAACCGATCCGTTGCATCGTCTCGCAGGAGTGCGTTCAAGTCGGACAGCTTGCCGCGCTTGCGCTCGTGGCCCATCCACAACCGCTCGCGGGCATTCCATCGCCGCCCCCTGTGAAATAGAAAGAACGAAGCCCCGGGAGTGTCTTTGTAGAGGTTGTTCAGCTCTTCGATCTTATGACGGGCATGTTGTGTAAGCGCGGCGTCGAGCGGTCGAATCTCTTCCGCGGCGTCCGGCAGGTCAGTGAGCAGACCAAAGAACAGGTTCTCATCTCGGTTGGCAAGCCAGCGCACCTCCAGCGCCTCGACGAGACGGTCGATATGGCGCGTGCTCGACAACATGGCAGGGACAACTACCAAGGTGAGGAACTCCGGCGAAATGCCGTCTGAAAAATCCATTCGGGGCAGGGGGTGAGGTGCTGATAGGAGAGTGACGATCCAGTTTACGAGAGCGATGGCGGGACCGCCTGCGCACAGGAATGTCAACGATGTGGCAAGCCACACCTGCCACCCGCGCATTCCTCCTGCCGACGCTTCGAGGGCCATTCCGAAGGTCAGTGTCAAGGCGAGGAGTAATGCAGCGCCAATGTAGAGGGCCAGAACCGATGGCGGCCCGAGGTTGCTCAAAACGCGGGAGGGAGACATCCGGAGGCCGGCCGCCTGACTGAGGAGCTCGAACCCCTTGTCGACGAGGTAGAAACCGACGTGGGCGGTCCTGTCTTCTTTCCCTCGGGATTTCAGGCCATCCAGCGCAAGCTGGACTGTGCGACGCGCGATGTCGCTCTCTTCAAGTCGGGCCCTTCTTGCCATAGCTTCTACAACATGGCGATAGCGATCCCTGGTCGAGAAGTCCATGGCACGGTAACAACCGGCCGGATCTTCGCGCAGCACGTGTTCCACCGAGCTTGTGTTTTCGACGAATTCCTTCCAGTCCGTGGCGTCGAGTGAACGGAGACTGCGGATACTGTTGCTAATGGACACCTGATCGGCCGCCTGCTGCTGCAGATCGGTCTGAACGAGACGTTCGATAGTAAGTCCGGTTTCAGAAAGCCGTTGCTCGATCCACGTGAGCGGCAATGCGAGTGCCGGACCCTTCCCCTGAAGCCTTCGCGCGAGCTCGGCTACGAAGGAGCTGACCATTGGGGGATCGGAGCGAGCCATGTCGGCGATAAGCAGGATCAGGCTCTTCGGATCGGCCACCGCCACCTCGGTCATGCGGTCGGCCCAGGAGTCCGCCTCGCTCTGAGCATCGATCTCTGCCGATATCCGGGCGGCCACCCGCCTTAGATTCTCGATCAGTGCCAGTCGAAGCATGATGGGGACCGCCCACAGCTCGCCGAGCGTTAGGACCGCTACCGATTGATAGGCCTCGAGAAATGCAACGAGTGTTTCGGGGTCCACGATCCCGTCACCATGGGAGATCCTCTCCAGTGCAATGTCATATACGCGCGGGAGTCCGGAAGATTGACCCTCCTCGAGACGAGGGAGCCCCCGACTATAGCCCTTCGGGAGATCCCGTTTGCTCATGCGAATGTGCTCTTCGACAAGATAGAAGTTGTCGAGAAACCAATCGGCGGCAGGAACCATCCGACGGTCGATCGTGGCTCGCTCAGTGAGTAGGACGCGCACGTCGTTCAAGACCGCTTCGTTCTTGACAAGTCGGCCAAGGAGCCTGTCGTTGTGTTTTCCTGGTCGACCGAGCTTGTGCGATTCGGCAAGAGACCGACCGTGACTCTGCATCTGCTCGACTGTGAAGAGCTCGGATCGAAGCGGCTGCTCTTCATTCGGGAGTTTTCTGACGGTGACGCGGGGCCGAATGCCGAAGCCCGAGAGAACTCTCTTTGCACCTCTATTGCGGACTTCAGCCGGCACGGTTCACCTTTTTGCTTGACATCCGCGTCCGTCCCGCGGCAACGTAGCCGGCTCTGCGAACGCCTGCTCAACGAACTCGGTTCCGATGTGTACGAGCCGGTTCTCATGACCATTGCCGACAACCTTGATCTCGAAGAAGCACTCATCCACCGCTTTCAGGTCCGAGAGCTTTTCCGCCGGCATTTCGGACAGTTGTACCTCTGTACCGACCAGAAGTCGTGCCATCGGCTCGACCCCACGCTTCGTCGACTCGTTGAGGAGCTTCCTGACCTCCTCGCCGCTACACCGGCTTCTGGAGGTGGTGGCGGGCGTTTCGACCGGCTCAGGTCTGACTTTCCTCATTACCGCTTCGAGTCTGCGTGCCTTCCTCTTATTTCCCGCACCCGAGCTGCTCCTGAAAGCGTGGCGAAGACGGTCTCTGGCCGCAAGAATTCTCCGGTTGATCGCTTCCGGGCCGTACCGCTTGCCGTTTTGTTTTCGGTCCAACCAGGCTGCGTACTCCTTGACGGCTATCAACATGAGCAGTCGTCGTTCCTTCATGAACTCGATGTACTCGCTTACGTCGAGCCGGTATTTGTCTTGAGTCAGGCTATGCTCCCGGTGGAATCTGTCTTCGTCGGTCATGTGGTTCAACACCTTCTTCCAGCTTCGCCCACGTGGAGCCCGTCCGGCTCCTCTCTGTTGCTGAGATAAGTATGCCGGTTTTGTCAGCCTGGTTCCGTGCGATACCGCACATTACAGGAGTGTTTCGAGTGCGATGAAAGATGTTCCGGTGATCTTGTTACGATGCACGGTTGGGCGCGAAACGGATGGTCGGACCTTCTTCGTCCGACGCCGGTACCCACGGGCCACGTCACCGGGGCCGTCTCGCGTCACCGGTACTCCGGTGACGCCTCCCGTGCGGTCATTCTCGGGAAACCGGACCGCTAGAACTTCCCTGCGGCCACGGAAACCGATCCTTCTCTCAACGCGTCTGCCATAGGCAGAAGCCGCTTCAGTCCCAATACAAAATCTTCAGATGCGCACGTCTGCGGTTGGAGAACAGAAACAGACTCCCACTGACCGGGTCGTGGGAAAGCTGCTCCTGCACAATCATCGACAACCCGTTGATTTGCTTGCAAAAGTCCGTGGCTCCCGGATCTATGCAGATCTTCACCCGCGACCAGTCAATGATCACCGAAGCGAATTCAGTGCCCTGATCACACCAACGAGTTGCCGCTCCTTGACATCGGCTTCTACGCGCACCAGGTACCGTTCGCCCGCCTATAACGATCTATATGCTCGGCTTCGAAGGAGCAGTCGATCGCGTCGGTACCTCTACAAGCCCACTCTTCCTCGTCACATTGTCCTCTGACCCTTTTCGCAGCCACTACCGAAACTGCGAAAGGCTCAAATCCTCGTTTCGGCAATTGGCTCGTTGGCTAAGGCCACTTGCCTTCTGTCGTTCGAAGTGCTCCTGCCAGTACTCTCGCTTCGCCCCGTGGTCTCGGTCCATCACTTCTCTCCTCTCCAAGGAGACACGATCACCCCAAAACCGGCTCCTGTGCAGACACGGAGAAATCATTCCTCTCTGTCGTCGACGAGGCTCTTCAGGTATTTGATCTTCTTGTCGCAGACCGCGACGAAGCTACCCGCTTCCATCGCGTGTTTGATGCGTTCGTCTGTCCACAGCCATCGAAAGCGCGCGAAGAGTGAGTTGTACTCCGAAACGCTGATGCCCTCCCAATAGGCCGCCTTCCGACGCGCCAACTCGACTGCGTTGCCGACCTGTCCGGTCACCGGATCCGACAAGTACATGTCCAGCGGAAAGCGCAGGCTATATTCGTCCCAGATGGACCGAGATTCGGCAACAGCGGTTTCATGCTGTCTTTCCCAGAACTCCAGCACATCGCGGATGTGGTTGATCGGTTCGAAGCCCTTCTTCCCTCCGTCATAGATCGCGCACGCTTCGAGCGCCGTAATCACGCGATCGAACTGCGAGTGCTCATATTCGGGTGTCAACAGAGCTCCCTGCTCGTAGCTTTTTAGCAGGTCGGTGTAGGGCATCTTGTGCGCAAACGGCGTCTCTTCCGTAGCAAGCCCGAACCTGCCTTCAAGATAAATGGCGTACGTTTTTTCGTAGCCGGGGAAATACTCCTTGAAGCGTTCGTGCCACTTTGACAGAACGCGCTCCGCCTCAATGCAGCCGATGGTAATGAAGATGAAGTTCCGCAGGCGTTGGTGTTCGCTCTTCATGTAGTTGAAAATGAACTCCACGCCGTTGTCGATGGATACTCCCGACGCAACGATATCCGCAGTGTAGACGGTTGCATTGTCGGGAACGACGAACTTGCGGTAGGAGTCGTCACTCACCTCGTAGTGCCCCTCCTTGAGCAGACGTTGACTGGAGATATACGAGCTGGAGTGCCATTTGTAACCGAACGCTTTCTTGAGCGCGTCCACAACTCGGAAGTTCAATCCGCCACGGAGGATGTGGTAGACGTTGACCGATCGCGAGTTTATTTCGCTGATGCGATCCAGCATGTTGATGCCCTTCAGTGCATTGGTTATGCCGTTTTGCATCAAATTGGTGAAGTCGCAGTTGATGATTTCCGGGTAGTTCATCAGATCACGCGTGGCACGAGTAGAGACAACGTACCGTTTGAAATCGCGCGGAACCGACAGACCTACCGGCGTGTAGACCGCGACAGCCTCGTCTTTGAATCTTCGTACAAGCCTTTCCACGCTCGCATCCTACGGCAAGAGCGGTGAGTGTGCAAGAGCGCGCATTGTCTCACAGATACTCTATCTGAACGGAACACGATGCCTCACAAAGAGAATCATGAACCGCCACGGTTTTCCCGGAGACTTAAACTTGTGAGAGGATTGGTGCTATGGGGAATCGAGACAGATATCCGACAGAGGTTCGTAATCGTGCGGGCGGCATCAGGAAGAATCCGACATTGCCCGGCATATTCTTGTTGTAGAAGGCATTTCCCCAATCGCCGTTGAAGGTGAAGATGCCCTTCGCAAAGCAGGAACGGGCATCCGCGTACTCGATGGCGACAATATCAGACGGGAAGTAGCCGTTGCCGACTACTCCCGTGCTTCCATGATACGAAAGACCAGGTCACCAATGTCCGTTCTGCGTTCCATTCCGTTGTTCAGCATTGCCTCACGGCATGCAATTTCATTGGTACAGCGCTGGTAGTTGGCCTGCCAAACCTATCAACGGGGTCGCGCTGACGCCACAGAAGAGGGGATAGGCCATCAACCTTCATTTCGAAAGCTCGACGAGGATCTTCGTGAAGCCGGCTGGATTTGCCGCCCAGTCCCGAAGCGCCTCTCTGTTGCCGAGATAAGTATGCCGGTTTTGTCAGCCTGGTTCCGTGCGATACCGCACATTACAGGAGTGTTTCGAGTGCGATGAAAGATGTTCCGGCCATCTTGTTACGATGCACGGTTGGGTGCGAAACGGAAGGTCGGACCTTCTTCGTCCGACGCCGGTACCCACCGGCCACGTCACCGGGGCCGTCTCGCGTCACCGGTCTTGCAGCACTCATGATTCCCTCGTTTCGTTTCATGCGAAAGGGTATCGGACGGACGTGAGCCGGTCGGGCAGGTACATGGTTTGACAGCGTCCTTGGAGCGGTAGCGATTGGAATCCGCATGCCTACGTTTGCTGCTCTCGCCGGAGGGCCTCCTCGACCTTCTCGCTCAGCTGTGAATCCGAGAACGGTTTCTGGATGAAACTCAGTTCTTCGTCCACGATGCCGTTGATAGCAATCACATCGGCGGTATACCCCGACATAAAAAGGCACTTGAGATGCGGGTAGAACGCGAGCAGGGATCGGGCTAAATCCCGGCCGTTCATCTCCGGCATTACGACGTCAGTGAAGAGTAGGTCGATCTCGTCGCCGTGCTCCCGTGCCAACCGAATTGCCTGCACAGGGGAAGAAGCCGCGATCACCGCATAGCCGTGCGATTCTAACATGATTGTGGCCATGCCCAGAATCGCAGGCTCGTCATCCACCAATAGGATTGTTGGTGTTGCAGGTGAGGTCGGCTTTCGGGTGTCTTTTATTCTCGGGGAGGCTACTCCCGCATCGTGCCGAGGAAGGTAGACCGAGAAGGTTGTCTGTTGATCCTCGCTGTACACATCAAGGAATCCGCGGTTCTGTTTGATGATCCCATACGCAGTGGCAAGACCAAGGCCCTTGCCGACACTCGTAGTCGTGAAGAAGGGTTCGAAGATGTGAGATAGTGCATCGTTATCCACGTTCTCTGTCTCGTGCCGAACACGTAGTCGGACGTACTCCCCAGGCAAGCTCCCTGGGTGCTCGACACAGTAGGCCTGGTCCAACGCGATATTCTGTGTTTCCATGGTGATCTTGCCGGTACTGCCGAGGACCCTTTGAGCATCGACGCTGAGGCCCGTAAGGATTTGGGCGACTTGGGTCGGATCGACCTTCACCGTCCATAAGCCGGTGCCAGGTTGCAGGGCGATTTCCATGCCCTCATGGGGCGGTTGCCGCAGGGCCGTCAGGATTCCTGATAGCGTTTTGTTCAGATCCAGGAGCTCGGGCGATGCTGTCTGCATGCGCGCATAGGCCAGAAGCTGCCGGGTGAGCTCGGCGGACCGCTTCGCAGCACGCTTAATCTCGACAAGTCCGGCGTAGGCCGGGTCATCCTGAGTGACCTTGTCGAGCACCAACTCCACCTGTCCGAGAATTACTGAGAGCATGTTGTTGAAATCGTGCGCAATTCCCCCGGCCAACCGGCCCACCGTTTCCATGGTCCGAATCTGTTGAAGCTCCTCCGCGAGTCTGTCCTTCTCCTTTTCGGCCCGCTTCTGGTCCTCCAGTGCGCTCAGCATCGCCTTCCGTGAGCGCTCCGCCCGAAGAAGGTTCGCCCGCAGCTCGTTTTCTACCGTCTGCCGAGCGACGATCTCCGACTCCAGTCGCTCGTTGCTCTCCCGAACAGCGACCGATTCGCGGGCAAGCGACTCTTTTGCACGGCTCAAGGAGAGGTGAATCCTGATACGGGTCAGAAGCTCCGCGGGTTTGAAGGGTTTCGTGATGTAGTCCGCCGCACCGAGCTTCATTCCGGTCATCCACTCTTCGGTGTCCGCATAGGCGATCAAGAGAATGATCGGGATGTGGCGGGTCTCCTTCGCCTCCTTGAGCCGGCGGCACACGGCAAACGCGTCCATGCCCGCCATGCGGACATCAAGGAGGATCAGGTCGGGAGGGTTTGAAGTCGCGGCCGAAAGCGCCAGCTCGCCGCTGTCGGCGGGACTCGCGCCATAGCCTTCGGCAGTCAACAACTTCACAAGTAACGATAGCTCCTCCGATGAATCGTCTACGACCAGGATCCTTGCCTTCTGCTCCATAGGTTCCGTCGGCCAGTTCTCGATCATTGATGTATCCCGTTCCCTATTGCGCTCTCCTCGAGAGCCCGGAGGATCCGCGTGTAGTGAAACAGAGCCGCATGGTGTTCCAATGCTCTTCCAGCTCGGCGTCGAGCCCGGCAATTCGATTGATCGTTTCGGCAATCCGGGTTGCCTCGAGGCTCACGAGGGCATCAGCCAGTTCCGCCCGCTGCGTCGAGGGTAGGGCAGCAAGTGCTTCGCGATCGAAGTTCTCCGGCGTCGCCTTCGTCAAAGGAGCCGGAAGCTTCTCGGAGGCAAAGTTCACACCCAAGTGACCGGCGATGCTGTCGAATATCTTGCCGAACTGAATCGGTTTCGGCACGAAATCGTCCGCACCCGCTGCAAGCACCTTCTCCTGTTCATCGCTCAGGACGGAGGCCGAAAGTGCAATGATCTTCACGCTGTCTCCGCCCTCGAGTGCACGGATATGCCGGGTAGCCTCCAAACCGTCCATCTCGGGCATGCGCCAGTCCATCCAGATTAGATGGGGCTGCCAAGACCGAAAGATCTCGATGCCCTCGACACCGTTTTCGGCCGTACGCACTTGAAAAACCGCCTGCGCCATCAGTCGCTGCAGCAACCGGCGGTTGTCCTCGTGGTCTTCGACGATCAGTATTCGGTATTCGGGCTGACCCGGTGTAAGTCGTGCTATGCGACTCTCCCTTTCAAAAGGTTCAATCGGTGGGAAGGACTCGATGGTCGCCACCGGCAGCTCGATTCGAAATAGCGATCCCCGTCCAGCGCGAGCTTCCGCACGTATGGTCCCGCCCAGCAGTTCCACGAACCCACGAGATATGGAAAGGCCGAGCCCGGTTCCCTTCTGATTCGACTCCGGCCCGAGTTGGACAAAAGGCTCGACTATGCGTTCTCGCTCTTCGGGGGGTATTCCCTCGCCGGTGTCAACTACCTCGACAAGCAGAGTCTTTTGATGGGGCTCACCGGTCGCCGACAACCGCAGGGTCACGCCGCCCTGGGAGGTGAACTTGATTGCATTACTCACGAGGTTGATGACAACCTGCCGGAGCTTGGATTCATCGGTTGTGACGATACTTGGCAGCCCTTCAACCATCTCCAGCGTGAACCCTATCCCCTTTCCCTTGGCCGGTTCGCGCATCAGATCGACAATGTGCCGTATCATCAGAGGGGAGTCGGAGGAGGGGCCCTCCACTGCGCTTCGTCCGGCTTCTATCCTGGCCAGATCGAGCACGTTGTTGATGAGATCCAGAGGGTGCTCCCCGCTTCGACTGGTGATTTCAAGCTGTTCGTGTTGTTCACCGGGCAGGGTAGAGTCGCTTCGCAACAGGCCGGAGAAACCGAGGATGCCGTTCAACGGCGTGCGCAGTTCGTGGCTCATGTTTGCGAGAAACAGGCTCTGGGCATGGTTGGCAGCTTCGGAATGTTTCTGCGCCCGTACCGAGCGTTGGCGAGCGCGGCGAGCCAGCCGTGCCATTGTGGAGATCAAGACACAGTTGAACGCGAACGCAAACATGCCGAGCCGGTCCCCATAGTCGTTGTTGAAGGGCTGTTCGACAAGGAGGGGCCACGCATAGAGTGCGATCAGGCAGGGTGCTCCGACGGTTGATAGGCCCGCAGGCCACCCGCTGAACAGCGAGGCGATGACGACTGCGGGGTAGAAGGTTACCCAAACAATGCGAGTCTCCAGAGCACCAAGCAGGACCATTCTGCCAAGAACCGCCACACTCAATGCAGGAAGGACAATGCCGAGCTGCCGAGTGACCTTTCGCTGTATCGACTGAGGATACTCCCTCACTTCGTCGACTCCTCCGACTCGATTGAGCCCTCTTCCTGACTGGGGTAACGAATTGACTCCCCGGCTTGCCGGCAGAGCTCGTTGACCTCGCGCTTGAGCTCTTGCACCCGGTCTTCGCGGCCAAGGGTGACCTCCTCCCATCGTCGGAGCTCGTCCAGTTGGATCTTCACCTTCTCCTCGGCACTCTTTTGCTCGGTGATGTCGCTCGCGGCGACTCGACAGATGGTGGCGCCGTCTGCAGCCTTAAACACGGTCGCCGAAAGGTGTACCCAGTAGACGGTTCCGTCGCCCCTTTTCATCCGCATGTCTTCTTCCTGAGGCTCTCCAGAATCAAATAGCATCTTGCGGCACATGTAATAGGTGTCCTGGTCCTCACGTGCGATGAAGCGGGACAACGGCTGCTTCATCATCGCCGCACGGGAAACGCCGAGCCGTGTCGTGGCGGTGAGATTTGCCTCGAGAATCAAACCCTCCTCGCTGACGGAGAAGTAGCCGACCGGGGCCAGGTCGTAGAGGTCAAAGTACCGCGCCCGTGCAGCATTCAGCTCTTCTTGGGTTCGTCGGAGCTCCTTGTTCTGCATCTCCAGCTCGATCTGGTGCACGCTCAGCTCGTGGAAGGTCCTGCTGATCTCCTCGGGAGATAGGTCGTCGAGGTTTGCGGGAAAATCGGCCTTCCCTCGAGCAATCTTCTCGGCTCGTCCGCGCAGTGTCTCGCCCGGATCTCCTGAAGGGAGCATGTCATCGTGACGATCGTCCTTCGAGCTCATTTCCCGTCGACCTCCTCCGTCGGTTCCCTTTCGTGCGCTGGGGAATCCAACCGCACGCAGGTAATCCCGACGATCTCCCCGCCCGCGTCCCGCAAAGGCTCTACCGTTAAGTCGTAGAAACTCGGTTTCCCGTCGAACACGGTCTGCACCCGCCGGCGAGCACCCGTCCCGCTATCCAAGACCTGCCTCTTGATACGAGTCAGCTCCGCAGCCTCTTTGGCAGGGAGCAAGTCCGTGTCGGACTTGCCGATTACCTCCGCGACGGAGAAGTGGGCGGCAGGGTTCCACATCCAGGTGTAGCGAAGCTCCCTATCCTGATTGAACAGCACGACGGGCACGGCGTGGAGCGCAACCCGCATGCGCTCCTTTTCCAGCCAGAGCGTCTCCCGAACGCGCTTCATCTCGCTGATGTCTGCAAAGGTGACGACGACACCCTCGATGACGTTGCTCAAGGTACGGTAGGGAAGCATACGCAGCTTGTACCACCGCCCGTCCGTCGTTTGCACCTCCAGCTCTTGGGGAGTGAGTGTGTCCAAAACGGTCTGAGCGTCCGCCGCCAGTCGGTCATAGCCGACCAGGTTGGAAACGATGTGACCGACCGGCCGCCCAACGTCACTCTGGATGAGGTTGATGATTTCGGTCGCGGCAGGAGTGAATCGAAGAATGTGCAGCTCCTTGTCCACAAAGATCGTGCCGATCCCGGTACCGGCGAGCAGATTGTTCATGTCGTTGTTAGCGCGCGAGAGATCGACCACCTTGTTCTGAAGCTCGGCATTGACCGTAGCGAGCTCTTCGTTGACCGATTGCAGCTCCTCCTTGGAGGTCTCGAGCTCTTCATTCGTCGATTGCAGCTCTTCGTTCACCGACTGCATCTCTTCGTTCGAAGATCGGAGCTCCTCGTTGGAAGTTTTCAGCTCCTCGTTGGTAGTCTCGAGGTACTCCTCCTTCGCGTTCAGTTCCTGCTTGAGGGCCGCAATACGTTCTTCGAAATCGATTTCCGACCCACCGTCCCCGACCTCATGTCGAAACACCGGAGTTCCGGCATGCTCGGAGTCAAAGGAGTGTGCCTCGGCGAAAACAACGAGATACAACGCAGGATCAGTCGTCCTCGCAGGGCTTGCCAGTATGGGACGGACCGTCAGATTGACGATCGCAAAATCCCCGTTTGTCTTTACGCGGAGCCCCGGTGCATGAACGACCTCCTTTTGCGAGACGGCCTTGTGCAAGGCTGTCGTCAACTCATGCCTGAGCCCTTCTCGGGCCATCTTCAGGATGTTGGCTACTCCGGCCTCGCCGGGCTCGGGCTCCAGATAGCGCCCCGTGCGACCGTGGAGGTAGAGAACGTTGCCCTGCTCGTCGACGAGCCCACCGACCGGGGCCGCATACTCGAGGAGCGCCCTTTCGGCAAGCTCCCGGATCGGCATCTTCTCGGGACGGGCCCTCATCTTGCCGGTCGGCGATACAACCCCGGGGCGGGCCTCGAAGGGGGGAACGTAGCGCGCAATGCCCCCTCGCTGGGTACTGCGAACCTCATCCTTGCGGCGATAGAGCTTCCACTTGCTGTCGACGGTGGCAAAGAGGTCGTTATGGTCGCCAACGGTCTCGGAGGTGCCGAGAAAAAGAAAGCCTCCCGGATTGAGTGCATAGTGGAACAACGGAAGGAGCTTCTTCTGAAGCTCCGCACCCATATAGATCAAGAGGTTGCGGCAACTGATGAGATCCAACTTAGAGAAGGGAGGGTCCCTGATGACATCCTGCTCGGAAAAGACAAGGATATCGCGGATGCCCTTGTGAATCCGATAGGCCCCGCCACCCGGCTCCTTCGTAAAATGTCGTGCCAATCGCTGTGGGGTGAGGTCGGCGGCGATACCGGCCGGATAGACACCGGTGCGCGCCGTCGCAATCGCCTGACTGTCGATGTCGGTCGCGAAGAGCTGCACCTCGTGACTCTTCTTGAGCGATTGGAGGGCCTCTTCCACGAGGATTCCGAGGGAGTAGGCTTCTTCGCCGGTGGAACAGCCCGGAGCCCAAACTCGGATCGCCGACCCCGGAGGCTTTTCGGCAACAAGCGTTTGAACGGCGTGTCTTTCGACTGCCTTGAAGGCGTCGGGATCTCGAAAGAAGCTGGTCACGCCGATGAGGAGATCCCGAAAGAGGGCATGTACTTCCAACGGAGTCCGCTGCAGATATTTGAGGTATTCTTCAATCGAATCGACCTGTTGGACGGCCATTCGGCGTTCGATGCGCCGTTGAACCGTGCTCAGCTTGTATTGGGAAAAGTCGTGACCGGTCTGCAGACGCAGTACAACGAAGATCTTCTTTAGCGAGCTCTCTATCCGGGGTCCCTCTGCGGCAACTGCACGCGGGAGCCGTCCGAAGGCGTGTGCCACATAGGCCATTATTTGAGCGGGCATCTCTGCCGGAGGCAGCGTAAAGTCTACGAGGCCTGTGCCGATTGCGCTTCGAGGCATTCCATCGTAATCGGTCGATTCCGGATTTTGAACGATGGCCATGCCGCCCTCACCCTTGATGGCCCGTACGCCCTGCGTACCGTCGCTGCCTGTTCCGGCAAGCACGACGCAAATGGCGCGCTCATGTTGATCTTGGGCCAGTGAGCGAAAGAAGAAGTCGATCGGAAGTCGCAGTCCTCGCGGTGCGGAGGGGGGCAATAGTTGAAGAGTCCCGTTGAGAAAGGCCATGTCGCGGTTCGGAGGGATGATGTAGGCGCAGTTGCGCTCGACAACCATACCGTCCTCGACCTCAGAGACTTGCATCCGGGTGTAGTTGCGTATGAGATCGGTGAGGATGCTTTTGTGGTCGGGAGCCAAATGCTGGACGAGAACGAAGGCCATGCCCGGGTCCTTGTCCGCCGGCATACCGGAGAAAAAGGCCTCGAAGGCCTGAAGACCTCCGGCCGACGCCCCGATACCGACGATCGGGAATGAGGCCGCAGCATCTTGGAGCGGCGCAACCCCCTTCTTCGATTTCGCCGGAGTCCCTTTGTGCGAGTCCCCTTTGGCCTTGGTCTTCGCGGTCTTACCCATACGCGAATTCCTTATCTCACCGTCCTATTTGGCGGGCGTCTTCTCGAGCCACTCGTCTATGGCAGCCTTCCGAAAACGCCAATGCCGGCCGACCTTCTGGGAGGGGATCTTTCCCTCTCGAACAATTTTGTAGAGGGTCGACTTGGGTATCTTCAGATAGGCTGCCAGCTCATCGATCGTCAGTACATCACTGTGTGAATTCTTCACCCTCTTGGCCTCTCATGCTTCGAGCGAAAACTTGATCTTGGGCAATCTCAGTACTGACATTAGGTTATAGTTATTTTGTGTTATTGTCAATTGCTTTCGTATGAACCTGCGGGAATGATGCGGCGTCAAGATCGACGGTGGGCAATCGGCCCGTCTCGCAGCTGCCGCTATCCTGTAGGGTCGGGGGCCGGGGCCGATCCGTCGGCCGGACACCGCGACGGCCATTTTTGCAGTAATTAATAGTTTTTGGTGAATATTGACAATTAGTGGTAGTATACTATAATTATTGGATGTCGACGTCCTTTTACCAAAGACGACGGGAAAGGACATCGCAGAATGGTCGCTGCGAGTCATGCGCGTACCAGGCTTCCTGATTGCTATCCGGTCGATCTGCTGACAGTCACCAAGTTGCCACCATTCAACGCAACCAATCGAGCATTCTTTCCGCCGCGCTGAGCGGCGGTGCGCTCACGGTTCGCGAGCGTTCTTGGAGCTTGGCCTGTGGAGGGAATCGGCGATCAGGATGGAAATGGACTCGCCTTCTTGGTGGTCGAGGACAGTCCGACTCAGTCTCTAACGCTCCGTCACCTCCTTGAGAAGGCGGGCTACCAGGCGATCGCCGCCGAAGACGGCGCGGAAGCCCTCGAAGTGGTAGAACGCACCCGAATTGACCTCGTCATAAGCGATATCGTCATGCCGGGAATGAACGGCTATCAGCTCTGCCGTCGCCTCAAAGACGACCGGACCACGTGGCACATACCGGTTATACTTCTGACCTCACTCGCCGATGCCGAAGACGTGCTGCTTGGGCTCGAGGCCGGGGCCGACAACCTTATCACGAAGCCCCACGATGAAGACTATCTCGTTTCATGCGTTCGAAGCACTTTGCTCAACAGGCATCTCGTCGAACGCGACAGTGCCCAATTGGGAGTGGAGATCTATTTTCGGGGCGGAAAGCGCCTGATCAACGCCGATTGCGTGCAGATGCTGAATATTCTCTTGTCTACATACGAAAACGCGATTCGTCTGAATCAGAAGCTGCCCGCCGCGCGCGAAGAGCCAACGGAGTTGAATGCTGTGCTCGAGGAGCGGGTTCGTGAGAGAACGGCGTCCCTCGAACAGCAGATAGCCGAGCGTGAGGCTCTCGAAGGCCAGCTCTGCCAGTCTCAGAAGATGGAAGCCGTCGGCCGGCTTGCCGGCGGGGTCGCCCACGATTTCAATAACATGCTCATGGTGATCAAGGGATTCACCGAGGTGCTTCTGAAACAGATCGAAGAGGCTGACAAGCGGCACCGGTATGTTGCAGAGATACAAAAGGCGGCGGAGCAGGCCGAGGGGCTCACCCAACAGCTGCTCCTATTCAGTCGAGGAAGAATCATAGATCTCGAGCCGATCGATCTTGGGGTGATGCTCACAGATATCTCAACCCTTTTGGAGCGGTCCGTTGGAGCGGACGTCCGTCTCGAGATCACCTGCCCTTCTGACATTCGAACCGTGCTCGCTGAACGTACTCGTCTGACCCAAGTGATCGTGAACCTCTGCCTGAACGCTCGGGATGCAATGCCCGAGGGGGGAGAAATCCACATCAAATCCTCGTCCCTTGTCGTCAAAGAAAAGGAAATTGCAGAACCGGGCAATCTGCCGCCGGGGGAATATGCCGCCTTGGAAGTGAGCGACACCGGGACCGGAATGGATTCGGAGGTCCTGTCGCATATTTTCGAGCCCTTCTATACGACGAAGGAAAAGGGGAAGGGCACTGGGCTCGGCCTCTCGATCGTCTACGGTATCGTCAATCAATTCGGGGGGCTGGTTACGTGTACCAGCGCCCCGGGAAAAGGAACTAGTTTCAGAATCTATTTGCCGATAGGTAAGGAAGATCACGCTAAAACTCATGAGTGGGAGTGACCGTATAACCGACCAATCCGTCCCGCAGGTGATGCCCGCGGATCGGCCGCGAAAAATCCTCGTCGCCGACGATCAGCCCGGTATTCGGATACTTCTTGTCACGCTGTGTGAACAGATGGGCTACCAGAGTGTCGAAGCCTCGACGGGGGCGGAGGCCGTAAGCCTCGCACATTCAGACTCTCCGGACCTCATCCTCATGGATGCGATGATGCCCGACCTCGACGGATTTGAGGCGACACGACGTCTGAAAGCCTCTCCGCAGACAGCCCCGATCCCGATCCTTATCCTGACGGGCCTCAAGTCGCGCGAGGACCGATTGAAGGGGATCGCTGCCGGGGCGAGCGATTTCTTGAGTAAACCGATCGATTCCGAGGAGCTGATGCTTCGGGTCAAGAACAACCTTCAGGTCAAGGAGTTCCACGATTTCCTGAAACATCATGCCGGCATCCTCGAGGAACAGGTGGCCGACCGAACACGCCGCCTGAAGGAGTCGGTCGACACACTGCAAGAGGCTCACCGAACCACCAAGGCCGCCCATCTCGACACCATCTATCGCCTTTCCGCATTGGCTGAGTTTCGCGATGAAGACACGGGGGTGCACATCAAACGCATCGGCTACTACGCGCAAGAATTGGGCGCGGCCCTCGGCCTCGACGAGAAATATCGAGACCTCATCTTCCACGCTGCAATGATGCACGACATCGGCAAAGTGGCAGTGCCCGACGCGGTCCTTCTGAAGCCCGGCAAGCTCACCGATGAGGAATGGGACACGATGCGCGCCCATACGTCGACCGGCGCGCGAATCCTCGAGGGCTCCAACTCACCCTATCTGCTCATGGGGGCGGAAATCGCACAGAACCATCACGAACGCTGGGACGGCAGCGGTTACCCAAGAGGAATCGCCGGCGAAGCTATCCCTCTGTCGGCGAGGATCGTCGCCCTCGTCGACAGTTACGACGCCCTGCGCTCCGTTCGACCCTACAAACCCTCTTTTGACCACATCGAGACCGTCAACAAGATCACGGAGGGTGACGGCCGGACTGTCCCGGAGCATTTTGATCCGACCGTCATGGCGGCCTTCAAGAAGACTAGTCACCGGTTCGAGAAGATCTTTGCCGAACAACAGGATTAGGCTTGATAGAAAACGTTGAGGCGCGGAACGGGAGAAGGGGACCGAGTGGATTTCGAACGGAATAAGAAGTACCTTCGAGGTGAGTGCCGGCACTGGGTTCGACCCGATTTGCGGTGGCCGCCCGACTTTCATCCTTCAATCATCGACCTTCGTATTCTGTCTGCTTCCAATGAGATTTCAGCTGCCAACTGGTTGGGATCATCGAATTGACCAGACGCCGACTGCCACGGCGTCTACGACGCCCTCAAGGGGTCTGCGGACAATAGAATGAGCAGCCTTCGATTTCGTCGACAAGTTGGCTTCGGGGTCCTCCCAATCAGGGACGCGATATGAACCCGAAACCCGTCCATGGCTCAATCGAAATACTCATAGTCGAAGACAGCCCGACCCAAGCCGAGCAGCTCAAGCATCTACTTGAAAAGGCGAGCTACCGAGTTGTGTTGGCGTCAAACGGGAATAGTGCGCTACAATCCCTCAAGAAACACCAACCTCACGTTGTCATCAGTGAAATCGTCATACCCGTCATGGACGGTTATGAGATTTGCCGGCGCATCAAGGCGGAGGCGAGGTTCAAGGAGATTCCGGTGATCCTTGTTACTTCGTTGACTGATCCCCGGGATGTGATGCGTGCACTCGCGGCCGGGGCCGACAGCTTCATCCGCAAGCCCTATGAAGAACGGCAACTCATTTCCATGATTCAGAATGTACTAACGAATAACGAGTTACGAAAGGAAGGTGATCTCGGTGAAGGAGTCGCCATGCGCTTCTCCGAGCATACTTATCAGGTCGAGAGCGGCCGTTTCCAGGCCTTAGAGCTTCTTCTGTCGACCTACGAGGCGGCCGTTCAGCAGAACGCGGATTTGGTGAAAGCTAGTGACGCGCTCCGAAAGCTCAACGAGAACTTGGAGCAAAGAGTCAGAGAGAAGACTATGTCGCTAAGCTCGGAAATCGAACGGCGGATTGCGGTTGAGCAAGCTATTTCGGATGAAAGTCGACTCCTTCAGACCGTTCTCAACGCAATTCCGGACGCAGTCTATCTCAAGGACGCCTCGCTTCGATTCGTCACCTGCAATGCTGCTTTCTTGAAACGGCTGAATGCGAGTACGACAGACGAAATCGCCGGCAAAAGCAATTCCGACCTGTTCTCTCCAGACATCGCGAACAAGTACTACTCGATCGATCGCAAAGTTCTTGGAACGGGAACACCATACGAGTTCGACGAAGAGCAGTCCACGGCCGGTGGGCCGATCTACGTGCGGAGTGTGCGGGTGCCAATCCGAAATGAGTCGGCGGCTATCACCGGGGTGTTGGTCATTGATCGCGACATCACCAAGCACAGGCAAAATGAGGAAGAGCTTCGGAACCTCGCGCGGTTTCCGGCCGAGAATCCTGAGCCCGTTCTCAGGGCCTTGCTCGACGGCCGTCTGATCTACGCGAATGAGGCAAGCTCGAAACTTCTCGAAAGCTGGGGCTGCCGCGTCGGCGAGATGTTCCCCGAGCCCTGGCTTGATAGGCTGCGCGAGAGTGCCGCCGCAGACTCTGTGCCAATCATCGAGGAGACGTCGTCCGGTGAGATCTACAGTCTCAACCTCGTCGCCGTTCCGGAAGCGGGCCACGTGAACATCTACGGGCGGGACATTTCCAATGAACGTCTTCTCGAGCAGCAGTTCCTCCAGGCACAGAAGATGGAGGCCGTCGGCCGTCTTGCGGGCGGAGTCGCGCACGATTTCAACAACATGATGACCGTTGTTCTCGGCTACAGCGAAGCCCTGCTCAGACGAGACGACTTGAATACCGAGTCCAAGGCCTTTGTGCAGAAAATTATGGATGCAGGCAGCCGAGCCGCAGCGTTGACCGACCAACTGCTCGTCTTCAGTCGTAAACGGGGTGCCGAACCACGTCTGATTGATCTGAACGACTCCCTTCGGAATATCGAAAAGTTGCTGCACCAGCTCATCGGCGACGACATTATTCTTGAGGTTCTGCCTTCAGGACAAACGGAGACAGTTCTGGCTGACCCGACTCAGATCGATCAGATACTCATGAACTTGGCGGCGAATGCTCGCGATGCAATGCCCGACGGCGGTACCTTCATCCTCCAGACGGAGAGCGTTGACCTCGACGAAGATTACGCGGCCCAGCACGACACGGTCAAACCGGGCCGATATGTCCTGCTCTCCGTAAGCGATACCGGTATCGGGATGGACGCGTACACCCAGAAGAAGGTTTTCGAGCCCTTCTTCACCACCAAGGGCGAAGGCAAGGGTACCGGTCTCGGGCTCTCTACGGTATACGGGATCGTCAAGCAGGCAAACGGTCACATCTGGATCTACAGCGAGCCGGGGCGAGGAACAACCTTCAAGATCTACCTCCCTGCCGCCGATGGCTCTACCCCTTTGATGGACGCGAAAGTCGAGCCTCCAATTGAAACCTGCAGGGGAGTCGAGACCATACTGATAGTCGAAGACGAAGTCTTGATACGGGATTTTGCAAAGAACACCCTTTCTGAGTTCGGCTACTCGGCAATTGCCGCAGTTGCGTCTACCGACGCTGAGGATATTGTTCGGAGTACGGGTAGTGCCGTGGACCTGGTCTTGATTGACGTCGTCATGCCTAACATCAGTGGTCCGGCCCTCGGGGAATTGCTGGCAAGCTCATCGCCGGAAATCAAGATCATCTACATGTCCGGCTACACGGGGCACGGGGTGGCGTCGCAGGGCACGCTTGAAAAGCAGAATGACTTCCTGCCGAAGCCCTTCTCTCGAGAACAGCTCGTTCGCAAGGTCCGAGAGGTGCTGGACCGCCATGCCTCGCAGGACTGACGGATTGATCGTCCGCCACCGTAGATTGGGGCGGCGGCAGTCGCTGGCCAGGGGCACAAAGCCCATGGAGGAGGGATCTCGTGATTAGCCCTGCACGAGTATGGCATTGCTTCTTCGATTCGCGTAGTTCACTCGAGACACCTGAGCTGCGCCGCCGCCGGCGGCTTCTCAATTTCGTTCTCGTGGGATTCTGGCTCATGTGGCTCATGATCCTTTCCCTGATACCCCTGCAGATCAGCGAAACCGTCGATGTCGTTCGCAAACACGCTCTGTCGACGACCTATCCCGTCTATCTCCTTGTCATGACGGTGTTCGCGGTGACTGCAACCCTATCCGCCCGAAGGGGCCGATATACGTTTGCCGCGCGCACTGTCGTTCTCGCGACCTCAATCTTGTCCTTTGCCGAGCTCGTGACTATCCAGGACTTGCGGGTTGTCGACTTTGCCTTGATACCGGTCGTTCTGTGCGGCATCCTTCTCTCTCGCGTCGACACGGTCGTAATGTACGCAATCACCTTTGTCGCCTATTTGCTCGTGCCGACCCTAATCCATACTGCCGTGATGACGGATATGGTCTCCATACTGGTTATAACCACTGTCGTCGGCGCAGCGAGCTTCGCTGCGGCCTCTTCCCGTGTACGCAGCCTCAAGCAAATGGCAGACCAGGCCGAAACGCTGGAAAGAAACCGCGACCTCCTTGTCGATCAGAGAAAGATGGAGGCAGTAGCAAGGATTTCCGCCGGCATGGGTCACGAGTTCAAGGATATCCTGAGAAGCATCAACGACCACGCCGAGAGCATCGAGCGCGGACCCGACGATTCCACAGTCGAAATTGCGAAGCGGGTACTCCATTCGAGCGGGCGGGCCGATCGAATTGCCGATCAGCTTCTCTCCTTCAGTGAGCAGTTGCTGTTGAATCCGGCTTCGGTGGAAATCGGCACGGTTGTGAAAGAGCACGAGGAGAAGCTCCGCTCAGCTCTGCGGCCGGGGATAGCGCTTGATCTTCGGAACTCCCCCGAGCCGAAGATGCTCCGTATCGACACCGAGCGCTTCTGCGAGGCAATCGGTGTGCTCGTTCGAAAGGCGGCAGAGAGTATTCCCGAAGAGGGAACGATCACGATTCAGACACGCACGGTCAATCTTCAGGAGGGTGATGATAACAAGCTTCAGGCGCCAGGAATGTACTGCAAGTTCATGATCGGCAATGGCGGCCCAGGGCCGACACACCAGAAGGGAGTCCACATGTTCGAGCCCTTTTTCACCTTCGGAGAGTTCGGTACCGGTGACATGAACCTTGCTGCGGCCTACGGTATCATCCGCCAGAGCGGCGGCTCTGTCGAGCTTGGGTTCGATCCGGCGCTTGGTTCCGTATTCGCTGTAATGGTACCAATAGATAGGTCCGGGTCCTGATAATGAGAAAGAAGGTGTTTGGCCCTCTACGAGTTTGGCACTGGTTGACCGAGCCCCCTGCTTCGATCGAAAGACCGGAGCTGCGTCGGCACACGCACCTCCTTCTTTCGATCTTGGCTTCACTATCGTTAGTGTGGGGCATGGCCGTTGCTTCGATTCTCCTGAGGATAGGGCTTGGCGGGACTAAATCGGCGGGGGCAGATCTGTCGACGACCTCCGTCATCATGTATCTGTGCGGAGGGGTGGTAATGATTTCCGCCTTCCTCATAGCTCGACGGGGCCACGCTGCGACTGCTTCACGCCTTTTTGTAGGCGTAGCTCTCGCGTTGTCGTTTCTTTACATCGTATACACTCGTGACATCCGAGTACTCGATTTTCCGATAAACGCAATTGTCCTTTGCAGCCTCTTGCTCACGCCTGCGGACATGGGGGTGACCTACGCGCTCACTCTTTTCTTCTATCTGCTTTTACCATTCTTGATCCGGTCCGTCACCTTGGCGCAGATGATCAACGTTCTTGTCGTCACGTTCTTCATTGGGGCAGTGAGCGTGGCTTCGACTTTGTTTCATGAACGGAATCTCAAACAGCTTGAGAATCAGGCTTTGGAGATGGCGAAGGACGCCAAACGCCTCGAGGAAACAAAAAGGATGGAGAGTGTGGCACGAATGGCCGCAGGGGCCGCTCACGAGTTCAACAATACCTTGATGTCGATCTCTGCTTACGCACAGGCCATGGAGCGCAGTGCGACGGGCGTCGCAGTTGACGACGCGAAGGCAATTCTCGAGGCGAGTAGGCAGGGGAGCCGGCTGACTGATAAGGTCCTCTCGCTGAGCCAGCAGCAGCTCCTGAAGCCAAAGGCTGTTAACGTCGAGGATATGTTGCGCAGCCGTGAACGGGACCTCGGTTCGTTCCTCAGGCCGGGAACGAGACTCATTCTTCGGAGCTCACCGCGGCCGATCGTCCTGCAGATCGATGCAGACCACTTCTTCGAGGCGCTTCGTACACTTGTGCGAAAGGCCGAAGGAAACCTTGGGGAGCACGGGAACATCACAATCTGGTGGAAGGCAGTGGATCTTCCGCGGAACGACGATCGCTATCTGCCCGCCGGTGCCTACTGCGCGTTCACCATCAGCAACAGCGGCCCGCGGACAAATGTCGCCGTCGACAACCGGATATTCGATCCGTTTTCTGAGACCCCAGAGACAGGTATCGACGTCCTCGATATTGCCGCCGCCCTTGGCATTGTCCGGCAGATCGGCGGCCAGATCGAGACGAGGACCGATCCCGAGCTCGGCACTGTCTTCGTCGTCACGGTTCCGATGTGGACGCCGGCCCCCTAATGGATCATCTCGCCGGGCAGTTGCTGTATATGAAAGGATGTGTTCCTTGTTGAACCTTCCGAACATATGGTCTCGGATTACAGAGCCTACTTAAGCGATCGAAGAGCCTGGGTTGCGCCGACGATCGAAGTTCCTTCTCTCGATCCTTACAGTAATCTGCTTGCTTTGGATCCTCGCCTTCCTTTCCCTACCGATACAGCTCTCCCTCCCACTGAGCGAGGTCCAGAAGAGAGGGGCTGCAACAGTCTATCCTCTCTTCCTCTCCATCCTTGCGGTGCCCGTGGCACTGAGCTATCTCTTGGCCCGCAAGGGTCGCTACTCGACTGCGGCACGCATTCTCGTGGCAACTTCTTCGGCCGTCTCCTTCGCAGAGATTCTGGTAACCGGGGACCCCCGGCTGGGCGACCTGCCGATCGTGGCGGTCGCGCTCTGCAGTATCTTGCTTTCGCCAAAGGATACGATCGCCTGTTTTCTCATAACAATCATCGGTTTCGTGCTGGTGCCCTTCGCGAATCCCCTTGTGACCTTCTCCCACATGATAGGCGCCCTCATTGTGACAACTGCCGTTGGGAGCGTGAGCCTCGTCGCCGCGGTCATACATAGGCGCGACCTCGAGCAAATTGAAGCCCAAGCCAAGGAGATATCGAAAAACCAAGAGCGTCTTCTTGACACCAGAAAGATGGAGGCAGTCGCCCGATTGTCCTCCGGTGTGGCTCACGAGTTCAACAACATCCTGATGGCGATCAGCGGGTACGCGGAGGTCATCACGAGAAAGGCGGTCGGCGTCATTGCCGACTACGCGGGTCATATCCTCGAGGCAAGCGGAAGAGCCGGTCGGTTGACTGAAGGTATGCTCTCCTTCAGCCAGCAGCAGATGCTCAAGCCAACGGTTGTCGATGTGGACGATCTCATGAAACATCATGAAAGAAAGCTCCGGTCATCCCTTCGACCGGAAACCACACTTGCCCTTCGCGCCTCGCCCGAACGGAAAATCCTCTCTATCGACACCGATCTCTTCTGCGAAGCGCTCCGTATCCTTGCGCGAAAATCGGCGGAACACGCTCCGGACCGGGCAGTCGTAACCATACGGACGGGCACGGTCGAGCTTCCACCCGGCAACGAGCTTCATCTCTCGGCGGGACCGTACTGCTCGATTACTATTGGCAACGATGGCCCAATGACGATTGAGGGAACGGAAAGCCGCGTGTTCGAACCTTTCTTTACAAGGGGAGAGCTCGGAACCGGCGATCTGGACCTTGCCGCTGCCTACGGCATAATCCGACAAAGCGGCGGTCGCGTCGAAGCGAAGCGCGGTATGGCCTTCGTTGTCATAGTTCCGAGAATGGATTCACCCGGATAGTCCTGGTCTAATCGCTTTGTCCATGCTGAATCTTCCCCGAATTGGCGGACATAGAGTTAAGCAGTTTGTAGAACTTTGGGGAAGGGAAAGAGCATGGCAGCTACACACAAGAAGTGCAGTCGAGAGCGCCAAGAACAGGCCGTTTGGATGCTTGAAGAGGACAGGAATCAGGGCATGAGATCGAAACCTCGCAGCATCCCTATTCCTCTGCGGAAGTCCGGGCGAAGCATGAAATCGTCGTCGGTCTCCTCGAGGGTTTGGCGCGCATCGACCTTCATTTCGAAAGCTCGACGAGGATCTTCGTGAAGCCGGCTGGATTTGCCGCCCAGTCCCGAAGCGCCTCTCCCGCTCCATCCAAAGGGACCGTACGTGAGACAACCCGATCGAGCGGAAGCGTCTTGCGTCCAAGAAAGCGAACGACTGCGCGGAAATCCTGCTGCGTCGCGTTGCGGGAGCCCCGAACATCGAGCTCCTTTTGTACGATCAGGCGCGTGGCAACAGGAGTGTCGTCAGCGGCATAGCCGATCCCGGTAACTCGGCCGCTGAACGCAACCTCCTCGATAGCGGCCCGGTAGGTTGCCGGCGACCCGACCGCCTCAATGACGACGTCCGGACCATTGCCATCTGTGACACCCAAGAGCCCGCCGTGGAGATCCTTGTTGCGAGTGTTGATGACGATTTGCGCGCCGAAGTCCGTGGCAATCTCGAGCTTCACGTCGTCGATATCTGCCGCAATCACCCGAGCGCCCCGGAGGCCGGCGCGTACGATGGCCCCAAGACCGATCATCCCGCAGCCAATGACGAGTACCGTGTCGTTGTCCTGCGCCTGAGCGCGGTCCACGGCGTGGAACCCGACCGTGAGAGGCTCGACAAAGACCAGCTCTTCGCGGGTAAGGCCCTCGGGAAGGATAATCTTCTGCCACGGCACAACGAGGTATTCGGCAAGCGCGCCGTCTCGCTGCACGCCGAGGGTCTGGTTGTGTCTGCAGGCATTTGGACGCCCCCGCAGACAGGAGGGACAGACGCCACAGGAGGTATAGGGGACGACCGTCACCTCCGTTCCGCACGCGTACACCTCAGGTACCCCGGTGCCGCGTTCGATGATTTTTGCAGAGATCTCGTGACCGGGGATTCTCGGGTACTCGAGGAGCTTGTTCTTGCCAAGATAGCTCGAGAGGTCTGACCCGCACATTCCAATGAGCCGGACCTGGAGGAGGAGCTCCCCGGGTCCGCAGGTCGGTTGCGGTATCTCGACGATGCGTGTCACTCGAGGGGAAACGATTTGAAATGCGTTCATGGGATGTGCCTCAAGCTGAGAGAGAATAGTCAGCGTCGATGAGATGCTCGATCTTCATCCGCTGCCAGAACTCCGACGGAGCCTTCGAGAGAACAGATTGTACGTTTGCGGTGACGTGCCGGGGATTGCCGGTGTTGAGCGCGACGGCCGAGACGCCCGGCGCAGAGAGCCCGAACTCGACACAGGCGTCCGAGGGCTTTACTGAGTAGTCGTGGCAGAGCCGCAAGAAGCCATCCCGCCAGCGAAAGAGCCCTTCCTCGGACACGGGATCAGGCTTTCGATAGTTGTAGTACTCTCCCCCAATCAGGAACCCTGAGTTGAAAACCGCCGAGTTGACAATGCCGATTCCACGTTGCCGCAACGACGCAACGAATTCAAGAAGCTCCCGGACATGTGTTTGAACTGTTAGGCTGCACGCGAGCATGACCCAGTCCAAGTCTACTGCTTGATCGATCTCCCGAATGACGCGCCAATCCTTCGCACCGACGCCTACTGCGGCGACCGCACCCGAGCTCTTCAGCTCGTCGAGACCACGATACGCTTCGAGGACTTGCTCGAAACGCGCCTCGCGGTTCCTACTATCAGAGGCGGCCGACAGGAACTCATCCGGATCGTGGACCGAGACGAGCGCAGGGCGATAGTCCCCGCCGAGGAGCTCGCAACCCTGTTCCCAACATTCCAGGATACCCGTGTAAGAGATCGCCTGTTCGGCGTCGGAGTTGAGTCCCTTCCATACGCCCGGCTCGAAGGTTGGCTCCGGAGCATGAAGCGGTACCCGCTTCCAGCCGAGCTTATTGCTCAGGATGACGGAGCTCGGCGAAACTCCGAGGTCGTGAAGCAGCCTACCGATGGTTTCAAGGGCGAGCCCGGCCCCATACTTGCCGGCACTGTCGATCACGACCGGCGACGCGACCGTGCGGAACCACTCCTCCGCGATTGACCTCTTCTCTTCGTAAGGCATGGCACGATAGAGGTTGCCCATCGCACTCGAACCGAAGATGATTGGGGGTATCTCTATGCCGGTTCGCGCGAACGGGCGCTTGTCGTGCAACTGGTCCATCTTAGTCCATTATGCACGAGAGTGTACAAAAATGACCAGCCGAGTCGTCCCCTTTCGTCGGTCGGGCGCTTCCCGGTTTCGATCCCTGCGCAGCGGACTGCGCTTGTTTGTACCGAACCTCTCTCCCTGTCCTATTGCCATGGCGATACAGCTACGCCCATCTCCTTGCTCCGTTACGGCATCGGTGTTCCTCCGGCAGAAGGTGCGGCAGTTCAAGTCGTTTCACTCTTCTCATAGTTGAGCGCATTCGTTCGGGGGATTCAAATGGTTGACAGCAAAGCAACCCCGTTCCTATACTCTTAACATACCAAAACATTCAGGATTGCGCGAAGCGTTCGGTGGGAAGATTCGAAAGATCATGAAACTGCTTCCTCGTTCACGAAATACTCGTCCGGTATCGCTGAAGGAGAATCCGAAGACGGGCTACGCATTCGCGGTGTTTAACATGGTTATCAGCGGGATCGCGATTTTCGTCAACTCGCTCGGCGTACAAATGTTCTCCGACGCGGTTCTTTACACTCTGCTTAAGAATGCTGTCGTCGGTGTGGCGCTCCTATTCCCGCTCTTTTTCCGTCAGGACCGACGCAGTGAGTACCGAAGTCTGAGCGCCCGTCAGTGGATGCTTCTGGTGATGGTTTCGTTGATCGGAGGCAGCATCGCCTACGCCCTGTTCTTCATGGGACTGCAAGTCACCACTCCCGTGACGGCCTCAGTGATCGCCCACAGTCAGTTCCTCATCGTCGCGATCCTGGCCGCCATATTCCTCCGCGAACGATTCCATGCAACCATCTGGCTTGCATTATTCCTCCTTCTCGCCGGACTGACAGTCGGCCTCAAGGTAAGCGCGGTACGGTGGGATGCGGGCGTTCCGCTGATAATCTCGTCGACGATTCTGTTCGCGACAGACTTTGTCATAATGAAATACCTTCTCCGATCCGTATCCATATTCGCCGTGATGACCTTCAAAATGAGCCTCGGTGCGGCCCTGTTATGCGTCTTCGTGGCGGCAACCGGGCACATGGGTGCCGTCCTGCACCTTTCGCTCGTCCAGTGGGGATTTGTGATCGTTACTGGCTTGATTCTCCTCGCGTTCACCGCGACCTCGATCCTCGGACTACGCTATGCTTCGGCCACAGCCGTAACGGCCATCCCCGCCGCCGCACCCATTGTGACGACGCTCCTCGTGATTATCTCTCGCCAGTCCCAAGTTCCACCGAGTCGCTGGCTTGGGCTCAGCCTGATCCTCCTTGCGGTGACTGTTGTATTCATTATCGGCCGGCGACAGGAGGTGCGCGCCTATGGCGACAACTGAATCGTCAACGGGACTATCAGGGCTCCTGCTCTTTGGTCGCTACGCATATCCGCCGAACCGACTCGGCTACTGCGGGGCCAATGAACACGAAACACTGCTCGACTATCTCTCGATCGGACGCTCCGATACAGGGCTCGCCGAGCTTGCACGGAAATTTGAGGGTGCCTACCCCTACCTTCGTCTCATCGCCCGGGCAAATGGCATCCAAGATCCATTTGATCCGCGTGTGGTGGAAGCCTACTGGATCGGAAACCGCTTGCTGGAGAAGGTCGAATCTTCGCTGTTCTACAGCTCGCTCAAGGAGCGGTTTCGCCCGCGCATGACAGCTCGCGAGTTCACCTGGCTCACAACCACTCTCGAGATGGGGGCAAAACCTCATCACAACTTTCACGTCTTCGATATCTACCGACGAGCGGGCCTCGTGCGGGACGGACAGGCAACCATCGCGCTGGGCCGCATGGACCAGTGTCGAATAAGCTGGGGGCGAATTGTTAGCATTGAAGAGTCGGAGCTCGTGGTGGAACGCGCCGCCCTCGAACTGAAAAACGGGAAGCTTGCACTTGGCCGCC
>Ga0315535_1000024_pt1 | contig 86213 bp, 67 predicted proteins | sample SalMarSW160220MG_2_FD_203092 | JGI IMG/M metagenome (GOLD analysis project Ga0315535, IMG submission 203092) | Salt marsh sediment microbial communities from the Plum Island Ecosystem LTER, Massachusetts, United States - Salt Marsh Sediment SW1602-20 ... | reverse complement strand
ATTGGAGATGATGTTACTGACGAGGATATGTTTCACTCATTGCCTGAAAATGCCATAACCATAAAAGTTGGTTCCTATTCAGATTTTGCCAGGTATAGTATTGAATCGCCAATTAATACTGTCGAGCTTCTGGAACAACTTGGACATGGATAAAATGCAGGGGGACTCATGGAGGTTAATCCTCCTATGAGATCATTGCGTTAAATCTCCAGAATTGTATTATGAACCAATAATTTAAAGTTCTATCCTGGGATCAGGTTTGATCTCAATTTTGTATTCCTCAGGCGGAACGGCATTCATCAGGTTCTTTATAAAGTAATCCCAGCGCCGGCGCATTATATAATTCCTGTCCGATCCATATCCGTGTCTGGCATTTGGCAGGATTATCATATCGAAATCCTTGTTTGCCTTTATCAGCGAATCGACTACCAGGTATGTATTGTATGGAGGCACGTTATCATCCATATTGCCATGAATAAGAAGCAGCTTACCTTTCAGGTTTTTTGCATATACTTCATTTGCCTGTGATTCATAGTTAGATATCCCGTCCTTATCGTATGTCTCCAGACCAATATATCTCTCTCCCCAGTCGTCCTCGTAATCCCTGTTATCATGATTTCCCGATTCGGAGATCCCAACCTTAAAGAAATCCGGGAATTTGAACATCGCCGATGCAGTCGCAAAGCCTCCGCCGGAATGTCCCCAAATACCTACTCTGCCGAGATCGATAAATCTGTGCCTTCCGGCCAGCTGTTTAAGGCCCGACACCTGGTCGTGAAGGGTATTTTCAGCCATATTACCGTAACATGCATCATGGAAGGATTTTGATCTGTCGGGATTACAGCTTCCTTCAAGAAGGACCACAACGAACCCGAGTTCGGCAAGGGCCTGGTTATCTCCTCGGGCGGCATTGAAGCTCCACGATCCCACACTTCCTCCCTGGGGACCCGGGTAAATATATACTATCACCGGATACTTACTGCTGGTATCAATGTCGGTAGGGGTGTACATCAGGCCATACAGGTCCCATCGATTGTTGGCCGATCTGACGGTAAAAGGCTGAGGGGGTTTCCACCCGGTGGCTTTAAGACGTGCCAGATCCGTCTTTTCGAGAGTTGTAATAAACTTCCCTTTTGAAGTCCTGACCTCAGTTATCCCTGGCACATCGGGTTGTGAGTAAGTATCGGTAAAGTATTTTCCGTCGGGTGAAAAGCTTACAGAATGGTCACCTGTGGCAGGAGTTAATAGCGACATATTTTTTCCGCTGAAATCAATCCTGTACAGATACCTGAAATAAGGATTAACACCCGGCTCTTTTCCACCGGCAATAAAATAAATCACTCTTTTTACCGGGTCAATTCTGAGAACCTGCCTTACCACAAAATCCCCTTTTGTTATCGGATTTTTCAATTCACCTGTCAAGGCATCGTACAGGTACAGGTGTCCCCAGTCGCTTCTTTCGGAATACCATATTATTTCATTTGTTGCAGAAAGGTATGTCCAGTTAATCTTCCCCTGGCCTGATTCGTACTGAGTAGGTACTGTCTCACTGAAAATGTCTTTAACATCGCCGGTCTCACAATCGGCCATCCTTACATTCTCCAGTTTATGGTCGCGGGATGTAGAGACAAACACCAGCTTTTTACTGTCATCGCTCCAGCAGACATCATCAAAACCACCTTCACAGGATATGTCATCACAAAGGGTACCCCTCCTTGCGTCACTTCCCATCTTTAGCTTTACTATACCTTTACCACTATCTTTGGCAACATCAATTATTATCCTGTATATCCTTATGATCTCCCTGTCACCGGGCAAAGGATATTTCCATGCCGATAATTCAGGGGCTCCTACTTTGGTTTTAACAAGGTACATATCACTCACATGCCTCTGGTCCTGGCGAAAAGTAGCTATCTTCTTTGAATCGGGTGACCAGCTGATAATAGGTTTGTCGCTCTTCTTCCATCCTGCATTATCCGTGGCATAGCCGAAATTCTCTATTCCATCTGTTGTAAGGGCTTTTTCCTGTCCCGTTGCCACCTCTTTTATCCAGAGATTCCAGTCGCGGATAAAGGCACTGTATTTCCCGTCAGGTGAAAGAACCTCATTACGGGAAGGTCTGCTTCTGTCCGGTTGCGTGGCAGATGCCTTTTCAAAGAGTTCCCTTTTCGTTGATGCAGCAATCTTTTTTCCGTTTACCGGGTCAAACAGCTTATATTCGGCCCTGTTCTCCGAAAGACACATGTACCATAATCTTCCGTCGGGCAGCCACTCCGGACGTATATCATTATCTACAAGACGTGTAACATTTGATCCCAGCATAGCTGCAGCATGATCGTAATCAGCTTTGGCATAGATCTTTGCATCCTGTCCGGCCGATATTCCATACACCAGCAGGAACAGGATAACGGATGAAAAGATTCTTCTTCGCATATACAAAATATTTAGTTTCCGGAAAGGTAATAACAGGGGATATAATATTCAAGAACTGTTGATAAAGCAGGCTCATTTGTTAAAAAAGGGGAAAGACAGGAGGAGGTTCGAGGGTTCGAAGGTTAAGGGTTCCAGTTATCCCCGTTACCTGTCATTAATAAAGCGGATAATTGATTCAGCAATCTGGTCCCTGGAGTTTTGAAAGGAGTGATCATCCTGAAATGTTTCAACGCTGACCTATTTTTACAAATGCTTATCAATAATTCCGAAAAAAATTCCATAAGCTTTTTCCTTACCCCGTTGTCATATACCTGTGAGATAGCTTTTTTATTTGCTTTGTTTCAATTCATTCAGAACCTTGAACACGGCCACTTCTATTACTTCCTTTTTACCTGTTTTATTCAGAAGGGGCAAAAGACTCTTAACAGGTGTGTCTTTCGGGAGCTGATTTTCCTTAATTAATTCAAAGAAAATATGATGTGCGGAAGAAAGTACAAAAACAGAATCTGCCTTTTCCATCAGCAGCTCAAGGACAGGCACTACTGAACGGCTACCAATATTTATAAGTCCTTCTTCAGCCAGCCAGCTGAGATCACGTTCCTCGGACTCGAGGTACTCGAGAAAGACCGGGATAAGTGAATGAGAATTTAATTCACTTAGTCCTTTCATAGCCTCCCATCTTAAAAAGGATTTAGGATGTTCCAATAATTTGAGAAAATGCGGAATGGTCCTTTCACCACTTCGTACAAGTTCTTTTCTCAGACGCTCCCTTTCCATCCCGCTTACTATTTCAAGCTTCTGTATAAATTGTTCAATTTCTTTTTCTGATTTCTCGTCTTGCATGATTTTATACTTCTTATATTAATTAAATATTTACAGATTTCTTTATAACTGAAATAAACCGCCGGTGAGCTTTGTTTCCCAGGTAGAGCCTATGACGATACATCATTTGTTTGACCAGGTCCTCAATGAATATCCACATCAGGCAATAACCCCAGATGAAGAGAACATCTGTAACACGCAACGGTGCAAAAAGACCAAAAGGAAATAAGACAAATAAAGTAGCGATAACTTTTGTCACCACGGCCGACCAGAGTAATATCGGTGCAGGATACGGCTTTTTATAAAATGGCCCTCTTGTCCGTGTGACAAAGAGTGTAAGATGGCCTGCTACTGCCAGTTTAAGGAACACAAGGGTCTGGATATGCGGGATATCCATATTCATATATTCCCTGGCTATCAACAGTATACCGAAAGTTTCGGCTACCCCTATCAAACCAAGCACAGTAGAGATGCTTAATATTTTTGACATCTCCCATTTATTGGGTTTTTTACTCAGGAAGGTATTGTCGTACGCGATCGCCATAATGGGCAAATCGTTAAAGAATGCCAGCAAAATGATCATCAGTGCGGTTATCGGATAAAAGTTATATATCGACATCGCCAGGACGACGAAGAACATTATACGGATGGTCTCAATGATCCTGTACATAGCATAACTGTTCATCCTTTCGAAGATCTTTCTTGCCTCGGCAATAGCCTTTATAATAACCGATAATCCGGGCATTGTCAGTATCAGGTCAGCTGCGGCACGGGCGGCATCAGTTGCACCGCTCACGGCAATACCAATATCGGCCTGTTTCAAGGCAGGGGCATCATTCACCCCGTCACCGGTCATCCCGGTAATATGATTGGCTGCCTGTAAGGCCTTAACAATTCCGAATTTATGTTCGGGGAACACTTCTGCGAAGCCATCTGCTGACTCAACCTGTCTTTCAAGCTGCTTCCCCGGATGCTTTATATCCGCATCTCTTGTAAATATATTGTTAACCCTGTGTATATTGCGCCCCATACCTAATTTACCGGATATCTCAGACGCTATGGCCACGTTATCTCCTGTAACCATCTTTACCTTAATACCATATTGGTTTGCTTCCTTTACAGTTTCGGCTGAATCCTCACGCGGCGGATCAAAAAGAGTAAGGATTCCCAGGAACTCGTAATCTCCTTCTTTTTTTCCTTTGGCAACAGCAAGTGTTTTGTATCCCCTTGCAGCATATTCACTTACCTTATCCTCAATGGCCTTTTGCTCCTCATCCTTCAGTTTACAAAGTTTCTGGATAACCTGTGTTGCTCCCTTGGTCACTGAGAATTCGATACCTTTATTTTCAACTATCGATTCCGTACGCTTCCTAACCGGATCAAAAGGAACATATTTCTTCAGTTTATAGGCTTTCAGGGCTTCAGTATCCTTTAACCCTGACACAATGGTTGCATCAATAGCATCATGCGAATCCATCTCCGACGCCAGGGCTGCATACTTGATCAGATCCTGTTCATCCTTACTCTCATATAAAACCGATTCTCCGAGTGTTATTTTATTCTGTGTCAGTGTACCTGTTTTATCGGAACAGAGAATATCCATACCGGCAGCTTCCTCGATAACCTCAAGACGTGAGACAATAACCTTATTTTTCGATAATTTCAAAGCACCAACAGCCATGGTCACCGATAATACTGCTGGCATTGCTACAGGTATTGAGGCTACTGTCAGGATCAGTGCGAACTGAACCAACGTAATTAAGTTGTCTCCCCTTAGCAGTTGTACAAAGAACATAACAGCGACAAGCCCGATACTCAGGTATATCAGGTAATCTCCAATGTTGATCACTGCCTTCTGGAAATGTGAAGTTGCTCCTGCATCAGAAACCAGTCCTGCTGTTTTTCCAAAGTACGACTTATCACCTGTTGCAGTAACAATCCCGCTCATCTCACCCTGTTTAGCAATTGTACCAGAATAACATATATCATCAGCCGATTTATTTACAGGCAATGATTCACCGGTTATCGCAGACTGGTCAATACTCACGAAATCTCCTTCAATAAGCTTTATATCTGCAGGTATTATGTCACCAAATTTTATCCTTATAATATCACCGGGTACTATATCCGAAGCAGGGCTTTCCTTCCATTTACCATTTCGTTTGACCATAGCTTTCAAAGCCAGTTGGGCTTTAAGTGCATCAAGAGCATTACTTGCCTTCATTTCCTGCCAGAAACCGATCAGCGCATTGAATACAAGAAGTGCTGTAATTATATAAAAATCGGACATGTGCTTAACTATCAGCGACAATATTGCAGCTATTTCAATCATCCATGGAATTGGTCCCCAGAAATAAGTTAGAAGACTCAGAAGCTTGCTTTTCTTATGATCGGGTAACTTGTTGTACCCGAATTGTTTTAAACGTGAATCAGCTTCATCCTGACTAAGTCCTTCAGGTGAAGAATCAAGTTTTTTGAATAGAAGATCTCTGCCTGTTTTTTTTGCTTCCTCAATGTCAATATAATCCATCTGTGTTAATATTTTATTTCAATTACTTTTCATAAAATCTCAACAAAACATATTGTCAATAGTTCATATTTTCTTTAACAAAAAAAGCTGCCGGCGATCTTATCCGTGATCATGTCAAAGTGATGGCAAAAGTTGCAGTTTTCTTTTCACAGTTAATTAATTACCCGTATCATTCCGGATCCTGATCCAGTGCTTTTTCAGCCTGACCAGATGAATCGATGAGTTTTCTGGTTATCATATCGGTATATGTTACGATAACACCATCGCGGGACAACCCCAGTTCAATAAACCTGTTACCCTTCACCCAGTAATAATCCTTATAATTATTATACTCCTTCATCTTTGTATTGCTGCTTATGTAATCATTGCCGTATTTTTTTGCATATATATCCAGGAGGTTGAGCTCCAGCACAGGAGGAAAAGAGATCGAAGGATCATTCGATCTTACCCTGAGTATCAACTGGTATAGCTTATCCCTGTAGTATCCTTCCGATAATGTTGCCTGTGCCCTGACAATGGAATCGCCTGGTCCGGGAATTAAAAAATTATACTGATATTGTCCCGATGAATTGATAAACAGCTTCTTATTATCCACAAGCACCCGGAGATCATCATGAACAACCTTAAGCGGGTCACCCAGGCGAAGTCCGAGAAATACAGTATCATAATGTTCGCCTGATTTCAGTCCTTCATTTATTTTATCATCAATCAGCTTCTGCTGCAAATTTCTGTTGTTTCCAATACAGCCATAGAGCAGTACTATTCCTGAAAAAAACAATATATATTTATTCATAGAGCAGTGATTCTATTTCTCTTCAGGGAACCTCCCCATAAGTTGCCGTTCCACCATCCATCCAGGGTATTCCTTTACAAGCTGGCTGATCTCATCAAGTTCCCGTATTTCATCAGGTGTTAGTTCAAGTTTTGTACTCGCTATATTATCCTCCAGCTGTTCTTCTGTGCGGGCACCTATAATAACACTTGCCACACCGGGTCTGTTTTTGACCCAGGCAAGGGCAACTCTTGCAGGTGATGCATCATGATGTTCACCAATACGTGTCATAAGTTCAACGATATCATATGCTTTTTCTTTATCTATCGGTGGAAAATCAAAAAGTACCCTCCTGCTGTTTCCTTCTGTTTGAGTATCCCTTTTGAATTTTCCTGACAGGAAGCCTCCAGCCAGAGGACTCCAGGGCATAATACCCAGTCCTTCACTCATAGCCATGGGTACAATTTCCCTTTCAACATCACGGGCTACGATACTGTAGAAGTTCTGGGATGCAACAAACCCGGACCATCCGAATTTTTCTGATATTCCATTGGCCTTTGTTACCATCCAGGCAGGATGGTTACTTACCCCTATATACCTGACCTTACCAGACCTTACGACATCTTCCAGTGCTCTCATGGTCTCTTCAAGAGGTGTGACAGGATCCACCCCATGGATATATAAAAGATCTATATGCGAGAGATCAAGACGTTTCAGGCTGTCCTCAACGGAATCAAGTATATGCAGCCGCGATAAACCAACCTGGTTTGCCCCCTCTCCCATCCTGATCCGTACTTTTGTAGCTATAAAGACTTCCTGGTGAGATATCCCGAGTGTCTTAAGAGCCTTTCCAAGTAATATTTCAGCCAGTCCTTCCGAGTAGGCATTGGCTGTATCAAAAAAATTGATCCCGCCTTCCACGGCTTTTTTTACAAGCCTGGTTGCTTCCTCTTCTGTAAGTTGTCCAATTGCTTTCCAGTAGCCCTTACCCCCAAAAGTCATTGTTCCGAAACATAGTTCAGAGACGAGTACTCCTGTTTTTCCAAGTTGTCTGTATTTCATAACGTGAATTTTAATTGATTAAAAAACTTTTCATAACTGTATGCATACAGTCATCACATCGGTTAAAAGCCTGTCTTCGTGTTGTCAGCATAATCAGAACTTAAACACTATCGATAAGGGAATTGTCCGTGATGGTCATGCAGTTCCATGCAGGAGCCTTCCACTCATAATCAAGGAGTTGCCTTTCAGCCCCGTAAGCATCCGCATAAAGCTTAATCAGGTTGACATCCCGGTCTTATACTGGCCCAGGCCTATAGTTTCCTCCAGTGTATTCACGAACTTCATATAGAACGTCGAATAGTCATACCTGTCAAAATATACTGAAGTCTCAGTTGTGCTTGAGGGAATATCTTCGAATAATATCTTTTCCCCGCTTTTACCTGCTTCCGGGAAAGCCATATCAACTCTTTCCCCGTCTATCCTGTTATAGAAATGCCACCTTTTGTTCTTATAAGTCTTCAGTATTTCACCTCCGAATACATCATGAATCAGAGTTGATATCTCACTATCACAGTCCTCGATGCTTCTGCTAACCTTATTATCCGGTACGCAATCTGCTACCAGACAACGTCTTATAACTTCCTGTATTTTATTTTTATATAACATTTTACCTTTTCTTTTAAAATTAACCATATTTCCCATCTCGTATTAAGACAGTACCCGCTGTCTTTAAAAAATCAATAAGTTTCAAATACAATTTACAAGTTTTACTCCGGATAAGTGTTAAATAATTTTATTTTAATGTTATTGTAATCCTAAAAATTGGTCACGTATAATAGACATGTTACAACACTAGATTTATACTGATAAACTTTTAACAAAACAGAACCGCAAATCGTTCAAAGAAATATTTAAATAATGTCTAATAAATGTCTTCTACTCCACTGCTGTTCATTACCTTACCATACAACACATATTCAATCAACGTCGTATAACTATATAACCACTCAGCTGCTTACCAGTAACTGTTTTCAGGGTAAAGAAATAAGTATCTGAAGGTAACGCCTTACCATTATTATCCACACCATTCCATGAATTATTATAATGACTGTTCTCATACACCTTAATTCCTCGTCTGTCAAAGATCACGAGGCTTTTGTCACCTGCATTCTCCCCCCAGGAAATAACAAAATAATCATTTATTCCATCCATATTAGGAGTTATCAGAGACGGAATCCTGAAGTCATTGACAAAAATAGAGACCGTATCAAAAGACATTGGGCACACATCATCAGATACGGTCCAGAGCAGAACATTTTCTCCCTTTGAAAGGTTCATGACAACTGTGTGGGGATCAGTACTTCTTTCAATGTATGCAGAACCTGATAGTACTGACCATACACCTGAAATGTAACTATCCGCAACTGCCTCCAGGGTGGTCCGGAAGTTGTAATCAAGTTTTTGATCCGGACCTGCATCAGCAACAGGAGTTTTTCTTACAATTACTATCACAGGTTGAACAGAAAAGAACAGGTAACTGTTTGTTCCTTTGATATAATATGTACCTGCTGATGCTTCCTGTGGATTTAGTGCAGGACTTGAAGCATCTTTATCATTCCAGTATGTGTATGTAAGATCAATAGAAGATCCTGCTGTTATATCCTGAGATGTAAGATCAACTGTTTGTGGATAACAGACTGGATCAGGATTCGTAATCATGACATAAGGGGTGTCAACCACAGGTATTGCGAATATTTCGGACTCATTTGATACACATCCCGAACTATTCTGCACTGTATAAGAATATTCTCCCGAGGGAATTTCATAGAGTATTTTCTTTGTCCCGTTTCCCGCAAGCATAACATTATCCGGCTTACGCAAAAGTAACCAGCTCCCGGAAGAAGGTAAACCGTCAATTACAATAGTACCGGTAACAGATGGGTATGAGGGGAGAATAACATCTGAAATAACCGGTGGCGAGGGGGTCATAGGTTGTAAAGGAACTTCAGCATTTGATGACAATGCTGAGACACATCCATAATCATTAGTGACAGTGAAATTATAAATACCTGAAGATAAGCCCATTACCTGCGTAGTTGTTCCTGTTCCCATGTAATTTACAGTACCGGGATATCTAATTAAAGTCCATTGTCCTTCAGCAGGAAGATTTCTAAGAAATATGGCACCCAAAGAATCCATACAAGTGGGAGGAATAATATTATCAGTCAAAGGGGCCCCTGGGATAATCAGCTGATCATTAATAAGGACAGTATCTGAAATAATAGAGGCACAACCATTTACATTTGTGAAATTAAAACTATAGTTACCAGGAAGAATCCCTTCAATTGTTATGCTTGTACCGCTGCCATTAATCTTCACCTCATCAGGAAAACGCTCAATAATCCAGTCTCCTGATGAAGGCAATCCTTCAAGGGTTACACTACCCGTCGACTTTGTGCATGTGGGCTGTGACACAGTGCTGATTATGGGAGCTGGCAGTAAATCAGGCGATGAAGTAATTACAACGTCTTCTGAAGGATCCGAAATACACCCTGCTGAATTTGTTACAGTAAATGAGTATATACCCTGTTCCATTCCTGGTATTACAATGCTTGTACCCATCCCGGTCATTGTGTTTCCGGCAGGTATACTTGTTATGATCCATAATCCTGAACCAGGAAGACCAGACAGATCAACACTTCCGGATGGTATCTCACATGTTGGTTGAGCTATGACTCTGGAAATTGGTGCAGAAGGGATTGGCGGCTGAACAGGTATCAGTGCATTATCTGAAATAAATGATGTACATCCCAAGGAATCAGTGACTTCAAAGGAATATGTCCCGGCAACAATTCCTGAAATCACAGTCGACAGTCCTGTGCCATAAGTTTTTACTCTATCAGGCAAACGGGTAATCATCCATGTGCCGACAGATGGCAGGTTACTTAGTATTACACTACCTGTCGCATTTATACAGTCAGGTGGAATTACTGAATCAATCGCAGGAGGACCCGGAACATCTTCTATGGTAATTATGCAGGTTGCTGATTCTTCACAAACATACGAAGTATTAACTGTTTTAACTGATACTGTTATTTGCTTCCCGGCATCTTCAACAGAGGGCTCATATGTAAAATCAAAAGGTGAACTGCCTGATTCAGATGGTACCAGGATACCTTTCCCGTCAGAAGTAAGTATAACTCCTGTTGCAGATCCTCCGAAAGTATTATCTGTAATGGTCACTGGTGAGTTATAACATGAAAATACATTTGTATCACTCAGGGTAAGTATTGATGGATTCTCACATGAGCATAACACCTGAAAAGTACTGCCGGTAATTTCACAACCATTACTGTTCCTGACAGTAATATGATGATATCCGTCCGGTACATTTTCAAAGAGATTACCGGTCTGGTAAAAGCCATTATCAAGCCTGTATTCCAGGTTCGGGCCTGAAGGGCCTGTTACCGTAACACCTGCATGATTAGTTCCCACGACGCACTCAATTATCTGGACAGGGGCCGGAGGTTTATCCGGTGGCTGGTCAATTATAATAGTGTCGGATGATAAAGACTGGCATCCACCCCAGTTTGAAACCGTATAAGTATATGTACCTCCTGGAATACCTGAGACAAGAGCCGTAATACCCACACCTGTTGTTGTCACATCTCCCGGGGACCGTGTAAGTGTCCACACACCTGTTGACGGCAGGCCACTAAAAACAATGCTTCCCGTTGAAACATCGCATGTAGGCTGTATTACAAGATCAACTGATGGGGGACCCGGATAATCAAGAACTGACAGGCTGAATGTTGCAACAGCCTCAACACACGGAGATCCAGCCGGAATATCAGATGTTACCGTAATTGTTATTACTTTCCCAACATCCTTTTTCCTTGGAGTATATGTAAAAGAGAAAGGAGAGGTATTTGCTGTTGTCGGGCTGACCGAACCACTTCCGTCTTCCCTTATGGTAACACCGGTTGCATTACCTCCGAAGGTATTGCCGTCAAGAACAAATGGTGAGATCGTACAGGTAGCGCCTGATGGTGCAGATAACGTGACTGTAGGATGATCTGTACATTGTCCGCTAATAACTGCCGGAGTCAATATTATCACCAGGAATGCAATCAGGATACCGGGCAGACTGATAGAAGCAGAAGTCCGGCATTTGCTGGTAATTTTCAATTCACTACCCATAGCAAGTGTTTTATGAAACTCAGTATATTAAACCGAGGCACTCAGATACTGCATGGCTGCAACATTACAATCTCCATCTGCCGTTTAGGCGGATAGTCAGTAACCCTATCGATAGTAATACAATATCTGCAACTGCTACTTATTTAGAAATTTATCTAGCTTAAGCTAATTTACAAATTTGTTTAAAATCAGGGATATAAATTCAAAAATTAATTGATTGCTTAAATGATGGAACGATCATTTCTAAATTGCAACACTCAACCTGCTTATACTGCCTGACACGATTTTAAAGTCAGAAGTCTCATGGAACGTTATTGAAGGAAAGTTATCACGTGCAAGCTTGAGCATCCATTCACTTTCAGCAAAGAACACAGGATTATCTTCCTTATCGTAGGCCACAGCCCGGTGTTTTCTTTTAATGAATTCCTCAAGATCCCTATTATTCTCTGTAGTTATCCAGCATGCTTTAACGAAAGGCAGGTTGTTAAAACTGCATTTTGCTCCGTATTCATTCTCAAGTCTGAACTTAATAACCTCATACTGGAGTTCACCAACTGTTCCGATGATCTTCCTGTTGCCTGGCTGCTGTATGAAAAGTTGTGCCACGCCCTCATCAGTCATTTGCCTGACTCCCTTTTCAAGTTGTTTCGTCTTCATAGGATCGAGGTTTACAACTTCCCGGAGTATCTCGGGACTGAAGCTTGGTACCCCCCTGAAATGAAGCTGTTCACCATCAGTCATTGTATCGCCTATCTTGAAGTTACCACTGTCATAGAGTCCGACAACATCGCCCGGGAATGCTTGGTCAACAATGTTTTTTGCATTTGCCATAAAGCTGGTTGGTGAAGAAAAACGCATTTTCTTACCGGTACGGGTGTTGAGATAGAATTTATTCCTTTCAAACCGTCCTGAAGTGATCCGCATAAAGGCAATCCTGTCGTGGTGTTTGGGATCAAGGTTTGCATGAATCTTAAAAATAAATCCAGTAAGTCGATCTTCCCATGGCTGTACTATTCTTTCAGCAGCACTTATCTGTCCGGGATGAGGAGCTATCTCAAGAAATGTTTCCAGCAATTCAAGTACACCAAAATTATTCAGGGCACTCCCGAAGAATAAGGGTGCCAGGAATCCATCGCGATATAAAGACAGGTCAAATGGTTCAAACATATGATCAATAAATTCCCTGTCTTCGTTCAGCTTGCCGATATTATCATTACCCAGGTAATCCCTGATCCTGGAATCTTCCGGATACTTAGTATACAGGAGACTTTCAGGTAATGAAGTCTTATCAGCTGCAAAAAGTCTCATCTCCTTTTTTTGAATATTATACACTCCCTTTAATGTCCTGCCATTTCCTACAGGCCAGGTAAAGGGGCACACTGCTATTTTCAACTCCGTCTCAAGATCGTCAATCAGTTCGAATGGACTGAGGCCTTCACGGTCCATCTTATTAATGAATATTATAACAGGGGTATTCCTCATCCTGCAAACATCCATTAGTTTACGTGTCTGTTCCTCAACGCCCTTCACGCTGTCGATAACTATGATCACACTGTCAACAGCAGATAAAGTCCGGTATGTGTCTTCGGCAAAATCCCTGTGCCCCGGGGTATCAAGGATATTAACCCTTACATTATCATAATCAAACGCCATAACCGAGGTAGATACCGATATACCTCTTTGTTTCTCAATCTCCATAAAATCGGATGTTGTACTCTTCCTGATCTTGTTACTGCGCACAGCGCCTGCGGTCTGGATAGCACCTCCGAAAAGGAGCAGCTTCTCGGTGAGTGTTGTTTTGCCTGCATCCGGATGACTGATAATGGCAAAAGTCCTTCGTCTGAATATTTCCGATCTTATATCCATATTAACATTATAATGAAATTCTTTCAAAGTAAGTTTATGGTCTCAGTCTAAAAAACTGTTGCATACTTTAAAAGGCGGCGCAAAAGTAACAAAAAGTGAATATATTCCTATAAGAGAATGATCCTGATTTTTTAAGGACAGGTTTTCCCTCTTACCAAATATCAGTAGCTCTTATTCGCGGGTGGTGACGCAGGTGGTGATTTGAACCTTTAAAAGACCAAAGTTGCAAATACAATTTGTATTGTATGGGTTAATGTTATTATATTGCAGGCCTAAACATATAATAATGAAAAAACTTGCTATTTTACTGACATTACTATTATCATTGACGTATTGCAAAGGCCCTAAATCAGGTCCTCTGGCAAATGAATCTTTTAACAAATCAGACCAGACACAATCCACGGAAGTACAGAAATCACCGGGTCCGGCACAACCCGCCAAAGCTGATATCACGGTAACACCCTGCGACGGATGTATCCAGATAGGCGATCTGCTGGCCAACAAGAAATCTTACGACGGGAAAGTCATAAGTGTTACAGGCCAGGTAGTAAAATACAACCCTGGGATCATGGGGAAGAACTGGATCCATATCCAGGACGGAACCGATAACCAGGGAGTGTATGATCTGACAGTAACATCTGACCAGTCTGCACAGGTTGGTGATGTTATGACGTTTGAAGGCACAATAGCACTTGACAAGGATTTTGGTTACGGGTATTTTTACCCGGTAATAATGGAAGACGCCAAGCCAAAAAAATAGGACTTCCATCTGATTACATTACGCACTTATTTCCTGTTTGTTCTATTTAAAAACCAAGGAATAAGCAACAATTATTGCAACCAGGGCAATCAGGAAAATATATGTGTATGGTGAGGCAAAATTTAAGGTCCAACCCAGTGGTCTCTGCCGTTTTGGTATCATTATGCGCGGATCCTTCCTGTTGAAGTAGAATGGACCCTTCCAGTAAGCCTCATTTTTTCTCATGTTATCAATGAACTGTTTTTCAGTTTTTTTCCTCATTTCAATTATTCTGTTTGAATCATACTTTATACCGGGTCATAAATATCCTTTGTTTTTATCATAACAGTCGCAATTAAAAGGTACTCCCGATATGACCGGGCAGAATGCCGACCTGTGACCAGGATCACTTTGTCCACATAATTTCAGCAGATTTAACATCCCGGGAATTGGTTCCCATGTAAATGATAAATTTACCCGGCTCCCAAACATGCTTAAGCTCACTGTTGTAGAACATCAGGTCTGCCGTTGTAATATTGATACTTACATCCTTCTTTTCTCCCGGCTGTAGCATGATCTTTTTAAAATTCTTAAGTTCCTTAACTGGTCGTGAAATAGAGGCTACAGGATCCCTTATATACAGCTGGACAACCTCTTCACCTGCAACTTTACCGGTATTTGTAACGCTTATAGTTGCCGTAAGCTTTTCGTCTCCTTTAAGTTGCGTCTTGCTGAGTTTTATATCGCCGTATTTGAATGTAGTATAGCTAAGGCCATAACCAAACGGGTAAACCGGATCATTGGGTATGTCAAGATACTTGGAAGTGAATTTGTTTCTCGGATTCATTGGCCTTCCGGTATTCAGGTGATTATAGTAGAGCGGTATCTGGCCGACACTCATCGGGAATGTCGTTGTGAGTTTTCCTGCAGGATTATAATCGCCGAACAAGACTGTAGCTATGGCATTGCCGGCTTCTGTACCACCTGCCCAGGCTTCAAGGATTGAACTTACATGTTCATTCTCCCAGGTAAGCGTCATCGGTCTTCCGTTTATCAGCACCAGTACAACGGGCTTCCCTGTTTTCAATAACTCTTTTAAAAGGTTTTCCTGAACCTTCTGTAATCCAATATATGACATACTGGAAGCTTCTCCCGACCATGATGATGGTTCACCGAGAACCGCCACCACCACATCAGCTTTATTAGCTGTTGACACCGCATCTTCAAGCATCTCTTCAGCGGTTCTGTTACTTTTTGTATTGCTATTGCCACCCTGCATACCAAGCGGGCTGGATGCATTTTTAAGCATAGGATTATCTGAAAGTTCAGAACCTTTGGAGTATAAAACATTTATATTGTCTCCCCCGATATTTTTTAATCCTTCCACCACGGTAGAAATGGAGTTTCTGTCGCCTCCCATAGCCCATGTACCGAGCATATTCGCCTTACTGTCTCCCAGGGGTCCGATAACTGCTATTGTACCCGATTTTTTAAGAGGAAGGATATGACCGGCATTTTTAAGAAGCACCATTGATCTCTCAGCAATTTCCCTGGCAGTCTTTAGGTTTTCAGGTGTCATGAGATCTGTTTTGGCTCTGTTTTCATCCAGATAAAGGAAAGGATCATCAAACAGACCGAGCTTGTATTTGGCTTCAAGCACTCTCCTGCATGCCTGGTTAATATCATTTATTGTAATCTTCCCTTCATCAAGAGATTTCTTAAGTGTTGTCAGGAAACCCTCTCCCACCATATCCATATCTGTACCTGCTTTTAGTGCCAGGGCTGAAACTTCCTGGAGATTTCCCATGCCATGATTTATCATCTCATTTATTGCTGTATAGTCTGTAACAACAAACCCCTTGAATCCCCACTGGTTTCGTAATAATTCAGTCAACAGCCAGTGATTACCGGTTGCCGGTATATAATCCACAACATTGAAGGAAGTCATTACACTTCCGGCCCCCGCATCGACAGCTGCTTTATAGGGAGGAAGGTAATAATTATACATAGTCAGTTTGCTCATATCAACCGTATTGTAATCGCGACCGCCCTCAGCGGCTCCATAAAGAGCAAAGTGCTTGACACAGGCCATCATGGTATTGTTTTTGGTCAGATCATCACCCTGGTAGCCCTTTACCAGAGCCCTGGCAACCTGTGATCCCAGCCACGGATCCTCACCTGCTCCCTCCGCAATCCTCCCCCACCGCGGATCACGTGCTATATCAACCATGGGAGAATATGTCCACGCAATACCACTTGAAGTGGCTTCCTGGGCTGCTATGCGTGCACTCTTCTCAACGAGCGTCATATCCCACATACAACTCATAGCCAGAGGAATAGGGAAAACTGTCCTAAACCCGTGTATCACATCCATTCCAAACAATATAGGAATATGATGAGGTGAATCCTTGACGGCTATTTCCTGGGAAGCTTTCATTGCTGCCACTGAAAATCCGTTAAGCATACCACCTATCTGACCGGCTTCAATTTTTTGCTGTGTCTTTTCATTCACAGCTGCTCCTGTGACGAAACCGCCTGCAGTAATAAGATTGAGCTGACCGATCTTTTCTTGCAGGGTCATTTTATTCATAAGATCATCAATGAACTTATCCATCTTCTGATCCTGAGCCTGCACTTTGGCTATTAAGGCCAGAAGTATTATTACCAGAATTGTTCTTTTCATATCTTGCCTCTTTAAAGATTATAAATTCAGAATGCTAAAATTAAGAATAAGCAGGAAAAAATAATAAATAAAATGCATGTTCCTTCAATTAAAAACCTTTTTCGATATTTTTTGTTAAACAAACGGTAAGGTTAACAGCATAAAATAAAAATGATATTAACAGTTATCCTGAAAAAATGAATTAATCCAAATAAAATTGCTATGGCAAACTTGAAAACAACCTACATGGGAATAAAACTGAAAAGCCCTATAATTATAGGAGCTAATAACATGGTAACCAATACAGAGAATCTTAAACGGATGGAACAGTCCGGTGCCGGTGCTATTGTTTACAAGTCAGTTTTTGAAGAGCAGGTACAGCTTGAAAACCTGGAATTATCCGAAAGAAAGGAGGAATACAACGAAAGAAATGCGGAAATGGTCACACTTTTTCCCGATGCTGGTGCAGACCCTTCTGAGATAAAGGAACACCTGGCTGCCTTAAAAGAAGCAAAAAAAACTGTTGATATTCCGGTATTTGCCAGCATAAATGCAGTAAATCCTGATACGTGGGTAGATTATGCAAAGAAAATAGAGGGAACAGGTGTCGACGGAATAGAGATGAACCTGTATACGCCTCCTGAAAAATCAGGAAAGCTGGCTGAAGGTATTGAAAAAGACCAGGTGGAGATAGTTAAGGAAGTAAAATCAAAGGTAAAAGTCCCGGTAGCTGTTAAAATAAGTCCTTATTACACTAACCCGCTCAAGTTCATTTCAGATCTTGATAAAGCAGGTTCTGATGCATTTGTGCTGTTCAACAGGTTATTCCAGCCTGATATTGATATCGACTCCGAGTCTCATTATTATCCTTTTACCCTGAGTAACAGGGAAGACCACAGGCTTCCTCTGCGGTTTTCAGGACTTTTATACGGTAACACAAAAGGCTCATTATGTGCCAGTTCCGGAATAATTACCGGTGCTGATGTCATTAAGATGATACTTGCAGGTGCTGACGCCGTACAGGTGGTAAGTACCATTTACCTGAACCAGATAGAGATTATTGCATCCATGATAAAGGATATTGAGAAATGGATGAAATCAAAAGGTTATAAGGATCTTGAAAGTTTCAGGGGGAAACTGTCTCATGCAAATATAGACAGTAAGATCCCGTATGAAAGAGCTCAGTATATGGATTTCATGATGACTACAACCGAGATCATGAAGAAATACAAGGCAATAAACTAACAATCCCGGCAACTTTTATCAGCAATAGTATATCACGCTTCCTATTCTGTATTTCATAATAACCAGGAATAATATATCTTTGGTACAATTGAATATATGGAAGCATGAATAAACCTGTATCTGTCCTGTTTGCAGCTCTGCTCTTTATTGTCAGCTGTACCATTAAACATGATAATCCGGGGTTAATTATTAAAGAGGCGGAGACTGCAATAGAGAACGGGAACCTGGAGAAAGCCCGGAAACTGGCAGACTCATTAAAAACAATATCTGAAAAGTTTTCCCGGACATGGATGACAGCTGATTCCCTTGAACAGATAACCGAAAGGATTGATCTGGACTTCTCTGTGACGGAATCTATGGTCAATAAGCAAATAGAATCACTTAACGGTCCGTTCTCAGAGGAGGTTTTTAAGAGGTGGGAAAAGAACGGGTGGCTTGAGTGGAGGATGATAAATGGCGTTAAAATGTATTTCAACAGGGCCGCCTCTAACCTTATACTGATTAAATCATTTCACGAGAACAGGGATAAATGGCAGCAAAATGGATGGGAAAGTCCGGTAATGCTGGACAGGCTCAAAAACACAGAAAAAATCTACAGGGAATCTGAAAACGGGCATAACCCCTCAGAGCCTGTACATATATATATCACCTATACTATCAAAGTGCATCCCGATGTGGTACCGACCGGAGAGACAGTCATGTGCTGGCTACCGTTTCCGGCTGAAGGTCATTCCCGTCAGTACGGTATTGAACTTACTGATGTATCGGAAAAAGAATATATCATGGCTCCTGATTCTGCAACGCACAGTACCATATTCATGGAAAAGAAAGCAGAAAAAGGGAAACCTGTGATCTTTTCCATATCATATAAATATACTTCAGCTGGCAGTTATACAGACCTCACAAAAAGAGAGATATTACCTTATGTTAAAACATCTCCTGATTATTTAAGATATACTTCGGAACAGTTACCTCAGATATGTTTTACCGGTGATGTAAAAAGGCTGGCCGACAGCATAACGGATCCGGGTGACAGTCCTTATGAAACGGTCAGGAAGGTTTATAGCTGGTTCAAAAATAATATACCATGGGCAGGTGCACAGGAATATTCGATAATACCAAATATACCTGAATATGTCCTGAGGAACAGAAGAGGTGATTGCGGGATGCAAACACTGCTGTTTATGTCTGTCCTCCGGTATAAAAGCATCCCGGTCAGATGGCAAAGTGGATGGATGGTACCTCCCGGGGCGGAGAATCTTCATGACTGGTGTGAAATATATTACGAAGGTGCAGGCTGGGTGCCGGCAGATGTTTCATATGCCCTGCAGGACAATGATGATCCTCATATCAGGTTCTTCTATCTTTCAGGAATCGATTCATACAGGCTTATTATTAACAAGGGTATTGCCGGTCCGCTTTATCCCTCCAAAAAGTATCTGCGAAGCGAACCATATGATTTTCAGAGAGGTGAAGTTGAATGGTCAGGTGGAAATATTTATTTCGACCAATGGGATTACCATATGGATATTAAATATGAACAATCCCCAAATCTGTAAGATATAATTATTTTGGCTATATTACACAGAGGGCTCAGAGCAGACACAGGGGACACAGATTACCGTCCCTGGTCCCTGCATCCCTCAGTCGTTCCTTATTTTTCGTTGAGCCAATGCAACCAGAGCCTGAGACTGTTGGGCCAGGATGCAATATGCGGGTTATCTATTCCCAGTCCGAAACCATGCTCTCCCTCCGTCAGTATATGCAACTCAGCTGATATATTCCTTGCTCTGAGAGCTTTGTACATAAGAAGAGTATTCTCAACCGGTACTGTGGTATCATTATCAGCATGTACAAAAAACGCTGGCGGAGTATCATCCTTAACCTGTAATTCATTTGAGAACAGCCTTACCAGCTCTTCAGGAGGATCCTTCCCGAGCAAGGCCTCCCTTGATCCCCTGTGCATGCATGGTTCCGTAAAAGTGATCACAGGATACATGAGTATCATGAAATCCGGCCGGCAACTCAGCTTTTCAACAGGATCGGAAGAAGACTGGTCACCATAATCGAAATGAGTTCCGAGCGTAGATGCCAGGTGTCCCCCTGCTGAGAAGCCCATTATTCCGATCTTCCCGGCATCTATATTCCACCTTTCAGCGTTATGCCGGACAAGACGGACGGCTCTTTGAGCATCCATAAGAGGTGATTTATATGGTACTGTGTTACTTTCAGGTGAAGGTAACCGGTATTTAAGTACAATACCTGCCACTCCAACAGAGTTCAGATATTTTGCTATCTCTGTGCCCTCCAGGTCATAGGCCAGCCCTGCATAACCCCCTCCCGGACATATTACCACAGCCTGTCCGGTGGCAAATTTCTTTACAGGCAGATATACCGCAATATCAGGTACCTGAACATTGGTTATCCAGGTAATATCGCGCTGTTCTACCTTCTCTGCCCGGGATGAAGGTTTTGAATTAGGTATAACACCATCATATAATGGGATCTTATATTCCTGGGCACTTATTGAAAAACAGGTTGTAAAAAAAATGGCAGTGAAAAAAAGTCTGTATAACATATCATATAATATTTAAAATTCAATGCAATTTATAAAATTGACAGTTATATTATATCACCTGATGTGCAACATTACCCCCCCGATAACGTATAATACTAGAAAAAAGTCAGTCACATCAGTTTTTATCATTCTGCCGGGTAAGAAAAATGAAAACATTATTTCTTTCAATATTCCTGTCGCTCAATGTAATGCTCCTTGACGGGCAGGATTGCAGCATCCTGTCAAAAGCAAATAATATACTTCCCGACAGGCTTTGTTCACCACTTTCCGTAAACTGGCAGGCAGAGTATACCGGGGTAAACAATGCAGGTACTATCGTTCAGATTCGATATGACTGGGATGACGGGACAGTTGATTTGGAAACAGCGAATTCCACTGGTCCTGGTATATTCAGTTACACTGCAAATCACACATATGTCTCAACCGGTGATCAATGTAATTACAGGCCTAAAGCCACACTGGTTGTAAACGGAGTGGTCTGTTCTTCCTCCACACAGGAGCAGATTGTGACCGTATGGGACGATGATAATCATAATGGAGGACACATGCATATTTCGCCTGAAGTATTTCCTATCTGTTTCGGAAACGGAGCAGACGTGAGGTTTCAGGATCTTACCCAGTTTAACTGCGTTCCGCCACAGGAAGAAGATGTGCCCAACCTATACACAAGGTGGATCCGGTGGATATACGGGACAGACAATACCATGACAGGAACCCCGGTAACCATAGATGGTTCTCCACAGGCATTCCCATATTATGGCCTGGTAATCACTCTTTCAGGACCTGTAACAGGTTCGGGAGTATATTCTGATATCATTAATGTCGCCAATGACAAGAATATCGGCCAGTATTTCGAAGTTACACTCCTTAACTGGAATTACTGCAATCCTTATGATGATCCAAATATACCGGGACCTCCTGCTGACCCGGTCAACGGTGATCATCCCCCTGTAAGAACAACGGCTAAAATACTTATTGTACCTTATCCCGATGCTACAATAAATCCTGTTGACACACTCTGTGTCGACAGCGACCCGGTAACACTGACCGCTCACGATAAAGGAGGAATATGGTCGGGTGACGGAGTCAGTGGAAATAAATTTTATCCTTTATATGCCGGTACGGGAGATCATATTATCAGCTATGTTATCACAGATGGCAATGGTTGCAGCGATGCTGACCAGACTACAATAACAGTGATGCCTGAACCTGTTGTGACAATAGACCCAGCAGGGACCATGTATATTGACGATCCTCCCCTGACATTGTCGGCAAATCCTCCCGGAGGAACATGGTTGGGTGATGGTGTTTTTAACGGTAAATTCTATCCCGATTCGGCAGGCACCGGCATACACACGATAACATATCATTCATTGCCGGACATGTTTGGGTGTTCGGGATCCGATACAATCCATGTGAATGTAATTCTTCCTTCTGTCCCTATTGCCGGATTCGAACCCGATACTGCCGGTTGTTCCCCGTTATATATCAGGTTCAGGAACATAAGTAACCCGGGGGGATCGTACTTATGGGATTTTGGAGACAATACTTACTCCACAGAGGAAGAACCGGATCATACATATTACATGCCCGGACAAAACCTGGTTAAGCTTACCGTATCCAATATTGCCGGGCAATCAACAGCCAGTCAGACTATTACAGTTTACCAGAGCCCGACAGCAGTTTTTACAGCTTATCCTGAAAATGTTACTATGAATGATCAGGAAGTACTTTTCACTAATCTTTCAAACAATGCCACGGAGTATTCCTGGGATTTTGGCGATGGCGCTTTCTCTACTCTGGAGAATCCGGGTCATACATATGACACAACCGGAGTGTATAAGGTAGTACTCAAAACCATTACAGAGCAGGGATGTACCGATACTGCATCACTTAATATAAATGTTATGATCCAACCGGCGCCGGTTTCGGATTTTGTTCCGGATACAACGGGATGTACCCCTCTGACAGTAAATTTCAGGAACAGCAGCCTGGAAGGTGTAACGTATCTCTGGGATTTTGGCGACAAGACCTATTCTACTGATTTTGAACCGAATCATACATATAATATACCAGGGGAATATATTGTTAAACTGACTGTAACTAACAATTCAGGGCAGTCGTCCCGTAACAGGCTCATAACTGTTTATCAGAATCCCACAGCTCTTTTCAATGTATATCCGACCGATGTGTTCAGTAATACCCAGGTTGTCGTATTCACCAATATGTCACATTATGGTGCTTCTTACCTGTGGAATTTTGGAGATGGTATCTATTCATCGGAAGTAAGCCCATGGCATAAATACGATACTATCGGCGTTTACAGGGTAACCCTCAAAGTAACATCAGATGATGGTTGCACGGACTCACTGAGATTTGATTCTCCGATAAGGGTTGATTTCAAGAATGGTGACATTGAATTCCCTAATGCATTCAGGTGGAACCAGTCGGGGCCAACAGGGGGATACTGGAACGATGACTATATCGATGACACAGTATTCAGGCCATTTTTTAAAAATATCATTGATTACAGGTTGCAGATATTTAACCGGTGGGGAGTTCTTATATATGAAAGTCATGATCTGAATAAAGGATGGGATGGATATTTCAGGGACGGTAACCTGGCGGGCGAGGGTGTATACGTTTATAAGGTGACAGGACAATATGCCGATGGTGAATATTTCGTAAAAACAGGCGATGTGACCTTCCTTCACTGACACATTCATTGCTACAGCTCATCATGAAATCCAGACCTTCATAAATTGCTGACAGCCTCCTATTATCTTATCGTTTCAGGTACCTGCCTGCAGACAACAAAACAGGATTAAAAAACGTTCTATAAAATGAGTGGAATGAAATGAACATACAATAGTTTTTTTTGTTCTTCCGTATGTCTGACAATAATTCGGGGATCTTTAAAACTTGTAATTGGTAAATAAAAATTAATATTAAAAAACTATGATACCTCAATTCCCTAAGGGAGTGAAAAATAGTAAGACTGAAACAGGGAAGCGGGTTTCATAAAATAGTATAAATTAAAATCAGAGACACATGAAAAAGAGTATTGTGATTATTGGGGTTGTTTTTGGTATTATCGGGTGGGGATGTCAGAAAATTAATAATCCTCCACAGGGGCTCAAAAACTCTATTGAACAGGCTTCTGCCAATGTAAATAATGCATTCAGTGACATATCCTCCACCAAAGGTTATGAGATTCTTACCGCTAATGCCGGCCCTGTTTCAAAGTCGGGAACAGTATTCAGTGATAGTATCACATTGCCGATGGTAGCAGGTGTATACGATTTTAAACCTGACACCCTCAGGTATGAACATCATGATATGTACCCGTTCAGGCTTTTCACCAGGACAGGTGACAGTGATCATCTTATAGTAAATTTCCCCCGGAAGATGGCCTTCCATTGTGATTATCTTCATGTTTACAATCCGGAGGATACTTTACTGAAAAATGATTTTTCAATTGATGCATCCGACTATCATCTTTATTACAACTGGTGGAACAATCTTGATTACAAGCTTACTGCAGATCTGTCACTTGATTCAGAAAGTCTTGGAAGCATGGATGTATCTGCCGTATCCAGTTCTTACAGGGATCAGTCGTACAGTTCAGCATTTACTTTTTCCGATGGTTATACCATATCCACAGCATGGCAGAGCGGGGATACTACGACTTCAACATTTGCCCTGACTAATGCCAGCGATACCCTGCTGAAAGAAACAACTTCTTTCATCGGAACAGGCTTCCACAGGCATGAAAAGCAATATACTCTTTCTATAGGGAATGTTGATATAAAGAGAGGTTATGGAATTGACTCAATACAGGTCTATCTCGATGGTGTTTTACAGAAGACTGCGGGAGCCAAGATCACAGATTCTTCCGATACAACCGGCAGTATTTGCAATAAAAGAGATATCCTGCTTACATTTGACGACGGAACAACAGCAAAGCTGAGCGATCTTATAGGTCCTGCCCTTACAGAGCTCAGGACACTTGTAACATCTCTGCATGATATGTATTTTGCTGAAAAAGTGGTTAACTACGTTGCCATCAATATCTATTACAATACCAGGTAATCAACCAGGAAAAATTATCTTATTTATTGTCAATTAATTACGGTCTCCAGCTGGTAGTTGCTGAAGTTATATTATGAGTCAGTTGTTTCCGGCGGGATACTTATTTTACAGGAGGTAAGATCAAATGAAAAGGCTTCCTATCTGGTAAACAGAAAATGAGAGCAGCCATGCAACAGCTGTGGTATATATAACAATAAATGCCGCCCATTTCCAGCTGCCTGATTCTCTCTTTATTGCTGAGATCACGCCTATACATGGGAAATAGGTAAGGATAAACAACATGAAGGAAAAGGCCATCAGTGGTGAAAACAGCTTTTTCCCGGATTCATCTGTTTGGGATTGTATCTTTTGAACAAGTGAGGTATTTTCATCACCGCTGTCTGACTGGAAAAGTACTCCAAGTGTGCTTACCACAACCTCTTTGGCTGCTACCCCTGAAAGAATGCTGACAGTCAGTCTCCAGTCGAATCCCAGGGGTCTCATTACCGGTTCTATTGCGCGACCGATCACCCCCATAAATGAGTCTTTCTGTCTTTCAATCCTCTGTTTCGACTGAAGGTGATCTATTAAACCTGCCTTTTGCGTGGCAGGCAAACCTGAGCTTTCAACCTGGGTAATCTCTCCCTGTATATTGGCTATGGTTTGATTATTCCTGGGATAATTGCTCAGGAACCACACAACTATTGATGCCACAAGTATAACACCGCCTATCTTTCTGAAATACAGGCCTGTTCTGAATGACACATGCTTCACAACACTCCTTACGGTAGGCACCCTGTAAGGAGGCAGTTCCATTACGAATGGTATTTCTGGTGTTTTAAAGAAAGCATGTTTAAGAAGCAAAGCCGAAAGGATGGCGAATATCATTCCCAGGATATAAAGCAGGAATAGCACGGTTCCCTGGTTTTTTGCAAAAAATGCACTGATAAACAGAATATAAACCGGCAACCTGGCGCTGCACGACATAAAAGGTGTTATCAGCATGGTAACAAGCCGGTCGCGACGACTTTCTATTATCCTGGTTGCCATAATGGCCGGAACATTACATCCGAATCCCATGAACAAAGGAATAAATGATTTGCCATGTAAACCTATCTTATGCATTATCTTATCCATAATGAATACCGCCCTTGCCATATATCCTGTATCTTCCATGAAAGAAATAAACAGGAACAGTATTACAATATTCGGAAGGAACACTATAACTCCACCTACACCCCCGATTATTGCCTCCACAAAAAAGTCCCTGACAATTCCGGCCGGAAGCAGAGCGGTGGAAATTTCCCCAAGACGGCTGATCCCCATTTCCATCCATTGCTTCGGATAATCGCCCAGCTTAAATGTTGTATAAAAGGTCAGCCACATAAAAACAATGAAAATAGGAATCCCCAGGTACTTATTGGTCAGATAATTATCGATAATCCTGGTCTTTCCAAGTCTTTCCACTTTACTGACCTTCAGCGTCTCCTGCAACGCACCGGATATAAACCCATAACGAAGATCGGTTATCACCGTTTCCACAGGATCCGAAAACAACTTCTCAAGTCTGTGATATTCTCCCTTTGCTGTCTGTATTATCTCGGAAGAATTGACACATCGTTTTATTGTCCTGGAATATTCCCTGTCATTCTCCAGTAGCTCAATAGCCAGATACCGGGCAGAAATAATATTGGTAAAGATCCTGTTCTCCTCAATTTTTATTTTTGACTGGATTGCACAGATTGAGTTCTCAACTTCAATTCCGTAGTTGACGTGAATGTGTCTGACAACAGGCTCCCTGTCTTCGTATACCTCTATTATCTTGTCAAAAAGATCCCTGATGCCCTTGCCTTTTGAACTGACGGTAGGAACAACAGGTACACCAAGCAGTTTACCCAGGGAGATATAATCCAGGACATCTCCTTTATTTTCCAGTTCATCATACATATTAAGGGCAATTATGAGCTGTATGCCCATATCAATAAGCTGGGTTGTCAGGTATAGATTTCTCTCAAGGTTTGATGCATCTACAATATTGACAATAACATCAGGTTTACTTTCGAAGATATAATTTCTAAGGTATAGCTCTTCAGGAGAATAACTTTTAATTGAGTATGTTCCGGGAAGGTCTACAATGGAAAATGTATAACCTGACTGCCTGTATCTAGCTTCCTTTGAATCAACTGTAACCCCGGCATAATTACCTACCTTTTCCCTTGAGCCTGAAGCAAAATTGAAAAGAGTTGTTTTTCCAGAATTTGGATTCCCGACAAGTGCAACCTGTATATTTCTCGATTTTTCAATCCACGAACTATTTGTGTCTTCGCTGATCAGTACACTTTTTGAGGCAGATTTTTCTTCCCTGTTGTTATCACTGTCGACTATGATCAGCTGGGCTTCACTGTTTCTCAGGGAAACATGATAACCCATCACCTTGTATTCAACAGGGTCTTTCAATGGAGCTTTCCTGATAACGGAAACTTTCTTGCCGACAACAAATCCCATCTCTAAAAGACGTTGCCGGAACTGGCCTCTTCCCTTAATCTTCAGAATTATCCCCTCTTCTCCCTCAACCAGATCATATAATGTTGTCATCGAAAAATATCAATTCATAAGGATAACCTTAAATAAAATCCATTGTTCAAAGGACCGGCCCCGGTAATCCTTATATAGTCATCATACCTCATAATCCAATATCCTGTTTAATATCATACAAAACCAGGCCTAGTCCTTTCTTAGCTTAATTACCAGCTTTGTTACGGGTGAGGAAATGCTGTCCTTAAGTCCCGGCTTATGAAGATCATCCGGGAAAAAGATAAAAAAGTCATGTGGTGTAGCCAGCTTATATAAGGCATTTTCAACAGTCAGAAATTCTATGTCCCTGGTTGCATCGTACGGCTTGATTACATCCTTAGCAGCATCCGGTTTTGCAATACCTATAATTTCTTTTCCACTTATAACATACTGGATATCAATGTATCTTCTGTGTGCCTCAAAATATGCAGAATCCGGTTCTTTAGTCATATAATTACTTATAGTCGCATAAAGATTATCACCATCAATATCATATCTTCCCGGTTCGAGATGTGCCAGGTCCTTTTCACTTAAAAACCTGAAAGCTTCTTTCCATCTCTCACTGTTCCCAAAGTATGATTCTGCAAGTTCACGCCTGTTTATTGAAGAATCCGGAATTAAAGTACATCCTCCGAGCCATTCACCCGAACTGAACCATTTATCAACCTTTTTCCCGCTCCAGCCTGAAGGATCCGAAGTGCTTTTACAGCCATTGAATCCTATTATACTGATTAACAACATAAAAAGTATACTTATTTTTCTCATCTGTAACCAATATTTGCATCCGACTCCGCCACTGCTATTTTCGAGTCAGCTGTTCCATAATACAACAACCACCTGTTCCTGAAGAAAGCCAGTCCCTCAACAAAGCATACATTATTTACCTGACCAGTTATTTCATAAGGCTGATCAGGAGTGATAAACCATTTGTCCATCCTGTCAATAACTTTTTCAGGATCCTTCAGATCAGTCAGTATCTGTCCTGCGGCATATGTCCCGGGAGACAGGTTCTTATCACCAAAAAACGGACTGTTCTTACTGTTATAAATAAACAGTATACCGTTATCAGTAATCATTGCCGGCGGACCTGGTTCAACAAGTTCACTGTCAAACATTCCTTTACGTGTGGAAAACAGGATCTTAAAGGGTTTTGTATAATGACGCATTGTATCTATGTACATTTTTGAAGGATCTTTCTCAAGCACAGGAGTCCAGTCGATAAGATTATCAGATGTGGCCATATAGATATTCGATTCTCCCCAGTACATCCAGTATAGCCCGTTAACTTTTGTCGCAACCATGCTGCCTTTTTGTTCTCTGGAGATAATTGAACCTGATTTCGACCACATGTTAACATATTCCTCTCCTGCTTTTTGAAAAACGGATCCATGCTTGGTCCAGTTAACAAGGTCTCCTGATGTTGCAACAAATAAACGGGCCTTATCACCATCATAGGCAGTATAGGTCATATAATATGTACCTGAGTCATCCTGTACTACGCGCGGATCTTCGCAACCTCCTTCCCACTCATATTTCAGGAAATCATCCTCAGCAGGATAAAGAACGGGTTTATCCCTCCTTACAAAATGATACCCATCAAGACTGTAGGCAAGTCCAATACGTGAGGTGCCATTATATCTACCAATTGAGTCTTCGGCTCTGTACAGAAGAAAAAGAGTATCATGCCTTACTACAGCGGCAGGATTGAAAACATCCTTGGCTTCCCAGGCAACGGAATCCTTCCTTACAGGGTCCCAGAACCTTGTTGAGATCCTTGGTTGCAGAACGGGATTAACATCCAGTTTTTTTATGAACGGTACAAGGAACACATTATCACCTTTCTTGCTACCCGTATTACAACCAGAAATCACAAATAACTGGATAACAACAATTAAATAGATAAATCTCTTCATTTTTATAAGTTCTACAAATGGTTAAATTTCATTTTCAGTCATTAAATAAAAAGCCGGATAATACTTCTCCTCAGCCGGGAAAGCCGAATTAATCACCACACTTTTTCCATAAGCATTATGTTCCTTAATTCCCGGGAACTTATGTTCTCCCTTATGTCTCCTGTCTCGACGACTGAGATATAACCGGTCTCTTCAGATATGATAATAATTATAGCATCGGAATGTTCCGACATTCCAATAGCTGCCCTGTGTCTCATACCATACCTTGTAGGAAGATCCACCATCTCTGTAACAGGCAACGGACATCTTGCTGCCAGCACAAGATTACCTTCAATCAATACTGCTCCGTCATGCAGGGGAGAATTCTTGAAGAAGATTGTTTCCAGAAGTGCTGCACTTATCTTCGCTTTAAGAATTTCGCCACCTTCAGTGAAAAGTGCCAGGCTGCTCTTGCGCCCTATCACAATCAGGGCCCCCGTCCTGTTAGAAGACATTGATTCACAGGCACGTACTATCTCTTCAGCTTCCCTGTGACTTACCACCTCCTTTTGTACCGAAGAAAAGAACCTCAGGAAAGAAAACCTGTTACTCGAAAGGTACCTGGTGCCAAGAACAAGTAAAAATCGCCTTACCTCCTGCTGGAAGACAATAATGAGTGCCAGCACACCTACTCCTATCACCTGTCCGAGCAATGCGCTTATAAGTTCCATCTTAAGTGCTCTGACAAGTAACCAGAATACATAAATGAAGAAGATAGCCATGACGATGCTGAAAGCAGCTGTACCACGTATTATCCTGTATAATTGAAAAAGGATCAGTGCTACCAGAAAAATATCAAGGATATCGAGTACTGTAATATGAAAAAGCATGTCCTGAATATATTTTTTCTAAAAATACGGAAACATTTTTAATCCTGGAGGTTTCTGAATAATTTCACAACCTCTACGGCTTGTTTTACGTCATGAACACGTAAGATATCAGCTCCCCGCATCAGTACTGCCATATTCAGTGCTGAGGTACCGTTAAGGGCGTCTTCGGCAGATATTCCAAGGGCTTTCCATATCATCGATTTCCTTGACAGACCAGCAAGAACCGGCAGACCTGCAATCGAAAACTCTTCAAACCTTCTCAATATCTCGAAGTTATGTGCAACAGTCTTGCCAAATCCGAAACCAGGATCAATAATAATATCTTTAACGCCGGCTGAATGCAACCTTACAATTCTTTTACCGAACCATTTCAGGATATCTGCCACAACGTCATCATAAACAGGATCATTCTGCATTGTCTTCGGAGTACCTTTCATATGCATTAGGATATACGGAACGTTAAGCTTTTCGATAGCATCATACATCCTCGGATCGGCCTCACCGCCTGATATGTCATTCACCATCCCGGCACCATATTTTTCAACAGCCTCCAAAGCTATCGCGGCCCTGAAGGTATCGACTGAAATAATCATTTCCGGCAATTTTCTTGAAACCAGCCTGACTGCATTTAAAACCCTATTCCCCTCCTCTGCTTCGGAAACAGCATGAGCACCGGGGCGTGAAGAATAGCCGCCAATATCAAGAATATCCGCTCCTTCCTCCTTCATCCTGACAGCTGCCCCTATGATATCCGCCTCACTCATAAACCTGCTCCCGCTGTAAAATGAATCAGGTGTCACATTAAGGATTCCCATTATACGGGGTATCTTCAGATCAAGCAGATTACCACCTGCATTAATATACCGGCTTTTTCCTTTCATATCTTTGTTCTTACATGCCGAAATTAAGAAATTATTAAAAACATCCCGACTTTTCAACTAAACAAGGTTTACATTTTCAACTTTCATATGCGGTTATTACATTTGTAGTGAAAGAAACCAGAAATAAATATGAAGCTTTTTGTCATTGAGGGAGTCGACGGGGCTGGTAAATCGACACAAATAAGGATGCTAAACGACTTCTTCACAGAGAAAGGATTTAACTGCGAATACCTTCACTTTCCCAGGACCAGCACCCCTTATTTTGGCGAGCTCATAGCGCGGTTTCTCAGGGGAGAATTTGGTACTCTGAATGAAGTCAATCCCTACCTGGTTGCCATGCTGTATGCAGGCGACAGGAAAGATGCGGCAGTAACCATTAACAGCTGGCTCAATGAAGGGAAAGTCGTTCTTCTTGACAGGTATACCTATTCAAACATAGCTTACCAATGTGCCAAACTCGACAGCAAAGAATCCCGTGATGAATTAATGAAGTGGATACTTGCCCTGGAATTTGATCATTTTGCCATACCAAAACCCGATCTTAATATTTTCCTCGATGTACCATTCTCGTTTACAGAAAAAAAATTATCAGATGCACGGACGGGTAACGACAGGATCTACCTCAACGGTAACCGCGACATTCACGAAGAAAACCTTACATTCCAGAAAACAGTAAGAGATATATATTTCAATGTGTCCCAGGTTGACAACCGGCTGGCCATGGTCAATTGCAGCAGCTCTGAAGGATCCATATTAAGCCCGGAGGAGATATTCTCCATTATTATTAAACTACTAACAGACAAAAAGCTAATATAGGATGAAGATTATAAGGTTGTTAAGCAGGATAATAACAGGACTTGTTTTCATTTTCTCAGGAGTGGTTAAAGCTATTGATCCTCTTGGATCGTCATATAAATTCCATGATTATTTCCAGGCTTTCAACCTTGGATTTCTGGATAATTTCACACTGGCTCTGGCTATAATCCTTTGTACGTCAGAATTTATTGCCGGATTTTCAGTACTTACAGGTATCAGGCAAAAAACAGGGGTATGGTTGGTTCTCATCCTGATGATAATCTTTACACCTGTAACCCTCGTCCTGGCAATTTCAAATCCAGTAACAGATTGCGGTTGCTTCGGAGACGCCATTCACCTGACCAACTGGGGGACCTTCCTTAAGAATGTCATCCTGATTACCATGGCTATTATACTGTTTACAGGCAGGCGTAATATCTCAAAAGTCTTCAAACCGTTAACAGAATGGCTGATATCAGCAGGTGTAGTAATAATATTTGTCCTGTTCTCACTTTATAATCTGAAGTATCTTCCTGTCATCGATTTCCTGCCTTATAAAAAGGGGGTCAGGATAGCAGATGAGATGATCATTCCTGAAGGCGCTGCTCCTGACCAGTACAAGACAACATTTATTTATGAAAAGAATGGGGTAAGAAAGGAATTCGATCTTGAGAATTACCCTGCAGGTGACAGCACCTGGAAATTCATTGATCAGAAATCTATCCTGGTGCAGAAAGGTTACCAGCCTCCCATCCATGATTTCTTAATCACATCTCCCGGTGGGACTGATCTGACACAGAAAATACTGGACTATCCGGGTTATACACTCCTGATGATATCAAAGAAACTGCAGGAAGCCGATAAAGATCGCCTGGAAAAAGGATTCAGCCTGGGAAGGGCCTGTCTTGATTCCGGGATGAAATTTTATATACTTACGTCATCCGTATCGGGAGTGGTGAATTATTACAAGAATGGCCTGACTTTTTGTTCTGTTGACGAAACAACACTTAAAACAATGGTAAGAGCAAATCCCGGATATATGCTGCTCCACGACGGAGTAATAGAAGGGAAATGGTCATGGGCAAACGTTCCCGGAGATGAATGGTTCATAAAAAAGGCCGGTGAAGAAGCAGGTGAACATGAAAAATGAAAGAAGAAGATGCATTTAAACCCACTATAACATTTATTTAAACTATTTCATATGAGAAAGAAAATTGTAGCCGGTAACTGGAAAATGAACATGGATCTGCAAGAGGGGCTGACATTTGCAGCATCACTCGAAGACTATTTCAAAGATAATACTCCGGCTGTAGCTGAAGTTATCATCTGTACACCATTCATTCACCTCGCAGGCATAGCTGACATACTGAAAAGCGGCAAGGTGGCCCTCGGTGCACAAAACTGTGCCCCGGAGGCATCAGGTGCCTATACCGGTGAGGTTTCTCCCGGTATGGTAAAAAGCACAGGAGCTGAATATGTCATTCTCGGCCATTCTGAAAGAAGATCTTACTATCACGAAGATGACAGCCTGCTTAATAAAAAGACTATGCTTGCCCTGGATACGGGACTGAAAGTTATTTTCTGCTGCGGTGAGGTAAAAAGTGAAAGAGAGGAAGAAATACATTTCAAGGTTGTTAAAAAGCAACTGGAAGACGGACTTTTCAGTCTTTCAGAAGAACAGATGAAAAATATAGTGATTGCATACGAACCTGTCTGGGCTATCGGTACGGGTCTTACAGCCACCCCCGAACAGGCACAGGAAATGCATAAATACATCAGGGACCGGGTAAAAGCGAAGTACAGCGATAAATGTGCCGATAATCTGACAATTCTATACGGAGGAAGTTGTAAGCCTTCAAATGCTGCTGAGATATTCTCAAAGCCAGATGTTGACGGTGGTCTGATCGGAGGGGCTTCGCTGAAAAAAGATGATTTTGCTGCAATAACAGAGGCATTTTAGACCTCCATGGTGTCCGTCTGATAATGGATTTTTCCAGGCAGGATCAGATAACGAATGATCCGTACGACAGTCCCTGTTCTTAAAAAAGAAATATTTACCGGTACTGTTGCGTTAGTGGTATAAAGCAGAATGCTGTAAAGCAGTGGAAATATTATAATTTAATCTATCCTATGTTGCGAAAACTGATTTTGTTTATTGTTGCGGCAGAGTTGTGCTCCACTTCCCTGTTGTGCCAGACCAGATCAGTATTCTCCGGCGATCCTGCAAAATATATTTCAGAACTCAGGGATTATATGGGCCCCAACCTGAAGGATGAACAACTGGCCGTGTTAAATACGTTTTTTGCTGAATGGGATAGTCTGGCCTTTAATCAGGAAAGCAAAAACCTAATTATAGATATCTCAAATCAGTTTTCAACAAGAAATATGAGACCTGTACCTCATTTTCTTGATTTTCTTCTTAGCATCAATAAGTTCATAGGCTACAGGCAAGATGCGGCATCTTTCAAAAACTGGCTCTCCGGTGTCAGCGAACTGGCATTTAATCCCGACTTTACAAATAACCAACTCGACATGTTTTTCAGGACTATTTCATCTGTCATCAGTGACAATATCCTTTATGAATCGGGCGTGGTTAAATGGAAAGTCAAAAACACGATACTGACAATAAAATATGATACCCTGTTTTACATAGGCGTTGACAGGGGCACACTGACTTGCTATTCACAGAAAGACAGTACAGAAATCTACAATGTGACCGGCAAATATTACCCTGAGTTGCAACTTTTTAAAGGGGAAACGGGAAAAGTGACATGGGAAAAGGCCGGCTATCCTGCAAATGATCTCTATGCGGAGATCCACGATTACAGCATCAATACCTTCAAGAATTCATTCTCTGCAGATTCAGCAAGCCTGACGGCCAAAGCTTATTTCAGGAACCCGGTATCCGGTACCCTAACTGACAGGGCCGTTACATTTAGCAATAAAGAGAGAGCCGATTATCCGCGCTTCATAACGTACGTAAAGGAATTTCGTATTAAGGATCTTTACAAAGGTGTCGATTATGAAGGAGGGCTTGCGTTTGAAGGTGCAAAAGTGATGGGTACCGGAGAAAACTACAAACCGGCTGTTGTTTCGCTTTACAGGAATGATTCCCTTTACCTTAAATTGAGATCAAAAGCATTTACTTTCACAAAAGAAGGCCTTAACAGCCAGGAAGCAGCCATGTCCCTCTATCTTGGAAAAGACTCGATATATCATACCAATCTTGGATTTTCTTATTTCTCCGGCACCAGGCAGGTTAATCTTTTCCGAACCAACAACCCCGTATCAAAAAGTCCGTATTTCGATTCATATCACAGCATGGACATGTATTTTGAATACCTGTCGTGGAATATGAATGAGCCAAAAGTAATAATGTCAAGGGCCAGGGGTGCGTCCCTCGGGCAGGCAGAGTTTGAATCATCTTCATATTTCAACTCAGATTATTTCATGAGGCTGATGGGAATAGATGATTATCATCCTTTATACCAGTTAATAAGATTTGCCGAGTATTACTACTCGGAGACTTTTCCTGTACCTGAATTTGCAAAATGGCTTCACAGGCCCCAGGAATCTGTAACAGGATTATGTATCGACCTTGCAAACCAGGGTTTTCTTTATTATGACAGGACAAATAACGAGGTTACCATCAAGCAAAAAACAAAAGATTTTATAGCTGCCTATGCCAGGAAGAAGGATTATGATGTCCTTAACATTATAAGCGAGACAAAGGCTCCGACAGATAATGCATCACTTGACATGAGAAACTTCAAACTTACTGTTAACGGGGTCAGGGGGGTATTGCTGAGCGATTCACAAAAAGTAGCCATTTACCCTTATAAACAACAGCTTATAATTGGCAAAAACCGGGATATTTCCTTTGACGGCATTGTAAATGCAGGATTATTCACCGTTTATGGTCACCAGTTTACCTTCAGGTATGATACTTTTAAAGTTGATCTGCATAAGATTGATTCGATCAAGATCGCTGTGGAAACAGATAAAAAAGACATGCTGGGCAATCCAATCATAAAACAGGTCGATAACCTGATACAGTTGGGATCGGCCCATCTGTATATAGATGATCCCGGCAATAAATCCGGACTCTTAAGTTATAAACAATACCCGATCATCGATGCAACAACTTACTCATATATCTTTTACGACAGAATACCCGGACTAGAGGGAGTCTATAAAAAAGATGATTTCTATTTTAAAATAGATCCTTTCACATATGACAATATTGATCACTATACCAATACCGATATGAATCTTACCGGTGAGTTTGTAGGCGGCAAGATCCTGAAACCCATGCGTCAATACCTTACTATCCAGGAAAACAACTCACTGGGATTTAACATGGTGATACCTGAGGAGGGTATTGAAGTATATGATGGGAAAGGCAGGTTATATGATGCCATTAACATGAGTAACAAGGGGCTTGTTGGCAGCGGAACCCTTACTCATCTTTCGTCAGTAACAAAATCGGATGAATACAGATTTTTTCCTGATTCAATGCTGACCCATGCTTCCACATTCGTTATGAATAATGACACTACAGGAAAATTCCCGGTATTGCAAAGCGACAATGTCGATATTAAGTGGCTGACAGATAATAACCAGTGGATGGCTACCAATGCTACAGGAAAGTATTTTAGCATGTTTAATAACGGGACCACCATGGATGGGACAGTTAACCTGACACCTTCGATGCTTAAAGGTGATGGTGTCGTTAATACGACCGATTCAAGAGTAACATCAAACCAGTTCAGGTTCTCATCCTCCTCCATTATGGCCGATACTTCCGATTACAATCTTAAATCAAAAACCACCAACGGCTATTCATTTATAGCGGAAAATGTAAACTCCAATATCAGTTTTGACCGGAGGAAATCTGTATTTCACCTGAACACCGATTCCTCAGTGGTAAAATTCCCTGAGATCCAGTATATCTGTACAATGACAGACTTTGAATATAATATGGATACAAGGATCCTTAATATGGAGCAGAAGGGAAAATCAGACACTCCACTTCTTACACCGGACAAGCTTCTCAGACTTGATTTCAACAGGCTGGACAAACCAACTTTCTTTGCTACCAATATTGTTGAAGATACTATTGCTTTTTCATCCTGGAAAGGCAGCTATCACCTCGACCAGGAATTTATTGAAGCAGAAGATATCAATTATATCCATATTGCCGATGCCCTTATTCAGCCTGAAAACGGGAAGATCGTAATAAACAGAAGAGCCAGGATACAACAACTACAGAATGCTGTACTGGCTGTCAATAACCGCTATATACTTCATAGCGGAAAGATTGATATTGAATCGACAAAAAGATATAGCGGCAGTGCTGTATATGATTATGTCGATGAAGATAGTAATTTACAGCCTGTCAGTTTCCCGCAACTTGAGGTTGATACCCTTACAACAAGCGCAAGAGGCTACATCCCTGCTTCTCAGAAATTCATGCTGAGTCCGCAGTTTTCATTCACCGGTGATGTCATGCTTAATGCGAGAAAGGATTTCCTGACCTTTACCGGTGCTGCGGGTATTGTTCATAAGTGCAATGACATTAAAAGTTACAATGTCAAGTTCAAATCGATGATCGACCCTAAAAATGTTATGATACCCATAAGTGAAAAACCCAGAGACATAAATGACAATCTGGTATTCTCAGGTTCGTTCATTAATACTGATTCGATCCACATATATCCTGCTTTCCTGTCACCGGAGAAATCATGGTCCGATATTCCCATTGTAAACTCCTACGGTTACCTGTACTTTGACAAAGCAAAAGGGACATACCTTATCGCATCGCTCGAAAAACTGGCTGATGAATCTCTTCCCGGGAATATTATAGGTTTTGACAAGAATTATTGCATCCTTAACGGGGAAGGAAACCTTAACCTTGGTGTACAGTTCGACCTGGTAAAAATGAAGAGTGCAGGAACAGTAAGACATGTGATTGATTCCGGAAAGGTAAACATTCATGCTATAATGGCCGTCGATTTTTATTTCTCCGAAGAAGCTCTGAAAGTCATGTCGGATGAGATCAGGATGATACCTTCCCTTAAACCGGTGAATCTTAATACAGATCTTAACAAGAAAGGCATGAAGGACCTTCTTGGTGTAAATGCTGCCAACCAGATCAAAGAAGAAATGGACCTTTTCGGCTCATCCAGGAACATGCCCAAAGAATACAATTATGAACTTCTTTTAAATGATGTGAATCTGTACTGGAATGAGGCTACAGGTTCATTCAGATCAAAAGGTAAAATAGGAATAGGTTTTATTGGAACACAGCCGATGAATGTTTACGTCGACGGTTATATTGAGATACAGCACAGAAGGTCCGGAGATATGATGGATATCTATCTTAAAGCCGACAGGTCAACCTGGTATTACTTCTCGTATTTCAGGGGAGTGTTGATGACACAATCAAGCAATACCGAATACAATTCCATTATAGTCAACACAAAACTCAATGCGCGTAAACATTCTGAATCCACCACCCGTACACCATACACATATATGATAGCGGTGGAAGGCCGACTTAGCCGCTTCCTGAGAAGGATGTCAAGTGATAACCCGGATGAAGAACAGGAAGAAAGATAATCCTCATCCTCTTTTATCAAGTTCAATAAGTTCAAGGTCATGGATATTTTTTCCGTCAATCTGTAAACGGATTGCCGTAATAAATTTATGAAAACCGTTTTTCCCTGCAGCGCCGGGATTAATAAACAGGAATCCTCCCTTTTTATCATACTGTACCTTTGCAACATGTGAATGACCACAAATAAAAAGATCGGGCGGATCATCATAGATCACCTGTTTTACCCTGCGGTCATAGTGACCGGGGTACCCTCCTATGTGGGTAATCCATACATTTATTTCCTCCAGAATGAATCGCAAATGCTCCTTATATACAATACGTAGCCTGGCATCATCAATGTTGCCGTATACGGCACGCAATGGTTTGAATCCGGCCAGCTTATCTGCTGTTTCAATATTACCTATGTCGCCGGCATGCCATATCTCATCAACATCTGCAAAAAATTTATATAATGAGGGATGAATCCAGCCATGTGTGTCTGAAACAATGCCGATTTTCATTAGCAAATAATATTTCCGGTTTATAAATACTAATTAACATAAACCTTTTTAAACATAGGCTCAATCTTATAACAATTTCTCTACTTTTGTAATACAAGGTAACTATGCAGGTATTTTATGCCCCGGATATAAAAGGTGATACTTATATCCTTGATGAAAAAGAATCAAGGCATATAGTACGTGTCATGAGAATGCCAAAAGGGGCTCCTGTGATGTTGATCGACGGTTTAGGAAATCTTTACGAGGGAGTAATATCGGATCCCGATCAAAAAAGATGCACAATCTCTGTTACTGCGGTAACTGAAAAGTTTGAAGAGAAGAGCTACAGGCTACACCTTGCGGTTTCTCCCCTTAAAAATGCAGACAGGTTCGAATGGCTGATAGAAAAAAGTGTTGAGATAGGCATCGATGAAATAACACCTGTCATCAGCCAGCACACCGAAAAAAAGGGTATACGGGAAGAAAGACTTAACAACATTATAGTCTCTGCCATGAAGCAATCCCTTAAGACCAGGAGACCGGTACTGAATCAGCCCGTATCTTTCGGCGAGTTTATAGCCTCAGTAAATTCTCCCGTAAAGATTATTGCTCATTGCAATGTTTCGATGAGCAGGAAAAAAATAACAGAAGTCTGTCCCCCCGGAACAGATACAGCGATAATGATCGGACCGGAAGGAGACTTCAGTGAAAGAGAAATAGATGATGCTGTCAGAAGCGGATTTGTTTCAATCCACCTTGGTAAAAGCCGGCTCAGAAGTGAGACAGCAGGTTTAGCTGCCTGCTTCTCCATTTACCTTATTAACCAGTGACATTATCAGGTTCCTATAAGGAAATCGAGCACATCTCCAAGTCTTTTGGAAGGTATGTTATAAAATTCCGTGTAGCTGCATTGGGTACAGGTAACCGAAGAGAATCGTCTGTTCTGGACGTTGAATATCTTGGTAAGGAATGAACTGGCTGTTCTTATCTCTCCTACCTCACATAACCGTGAACCACATTTGGGACATGCATATTTAATTGGCTTTGTCATTTTCATTTTCCTGTGTTTTATTTTTTGTTTTCCATCTGCCTGATTTACGAAGAGCCTGGTCGATAATGTATTCAATCTGCCCGTTTGTGCTGCGGAATTCATCTGCAGCCCATTTCTCCAATGCCTTTAACTTCTCCGGATCAATCCTGAGAACAAATGGTTTCTTTTGACTCATAATTACTGTCTATGAATGCAGTGTACCTGCATTGACTACCGGTGTGGCATCCTTGTCACCACAAAGGACAACCATAAGGTTGCTCACCATGGAGGCTCTTTTCTCCTCATCCAGGTCAACTATATTCTTATCCGACAGCTGGCCAAGAGCCATCTGTACCATAGATACGGCTCCTTCCACAATCTTGAATCGGGCAGACACGACTGCTGAAGCCTGCTGACGTCTCAACATAGCATTAGCAATCTCTTCTGCATAGGCAATATAGTTTATCCTGGCCTCAATGACCTCTATACCTGCAATATTTAGTCTTTCCCTGATCTCATTTTCAAGTTCATTGTTTACTTCCTCACCGCCGCTTCTAAGAGCAATAACAGCGTCATGATCCTCAAAATTATCATAAGGATACAGTCCTGCCAGCTTGCGAAGAGCCGCATCACTCTGAACCAGGACAAAATGCTGATAATCATCAACCTCAAACACCGCGCAATAAGTCTCCTTAACTCTCCATACCAGGACCAGCCCTATTTTGATCGGATTCCCGATCTTGTCATTTACTTTAATGGGTTCGCTGTTAAAGTTTCTTGCGCGTAATGATATACGCCTTTTGACATAAAATGGATTCACCCAGAAGAATCCGTTTTCCCGTATCGTTCCATTATATGCTCCAAAAAGAACCATGACACATGATTCGTTCGGATTAACCACCGTAAACCCGATACTCGTAAAACCAAACAACAGCATTAACACAACTCCAAGCCAGACTATCTCATAAATAAATCCGGCAATTGCTCCTCCTGCAAATAAGATCACTATCAGGAGTGCTACATAACCTGATAAAGGTTTAACTGTAAATTCTTTTTTCATAGCTTATGATATTATTTTAATATCACTAAGATATTATTTTAATTTAATATATGCAAATAAATTCTTCCCCATTCAGACTGGTTAGAGTTTTTGCCTATTTGCAACCGCCGATTTAAACATTAAAATCAAAAAGAATATAGTAACTGCATATCAGGTAAACGCATAACCATGAACTGCGGAGCGCTTCCATGATACATAGAATGGATTATCCGTCTCTGGCATAGGTATACCATTTGATATGCAGTAAGGGTCCTGCATGCGCGGCAACCAGCACGGCAGAGAGAACATATTTCCAGGGAAATTATTCAGGCCTGCTTCCTGATCCTGTTTATCAGGGTTGCTGTCAGACTCTTTCTCGGTGCAGACTTAATAAGTTTCAGAAGAGTAATCACATCATAGAATTCAGAATTAAGGCCGAAAGCATCTTCAATGATGTCAATTTCGTCCGTTCTGATATCATTATATGAAATAAAAGGAGTAGAATTAGAACCCATAGGCTTCATGTTTTCAATTTTATCTGAAAACGGACCCGGGTTAAAATTTATTGTCCTTTAACAGGGAATAATCAGTTAAGAGTTAGAGAAATATTTTTTTCCTCCATTATTTTCCTCATATTAATAAGAGCATACCGCATTCTGCCGAGGGCTGTATTGATGCTGACTTCAGTAATATCTGCAATTTCCTTAAAACTAAGCCCGGCATAGTGCCGCAGAATAACCACCTCCCGCTGATCGTCAGGCAGGCTGCTTATCATCTTCCTGATATCCTTCTGTATCTGTTTTTTTATCATCCCGTCTTCGATAGTCTCTTCAGAAAACTTCTTCGAGTTAAAGATGTCTGATTCATAGTTATCGTTTGATATCATGTTCATCTGCCTTATCCTCCTGAAGTGATCAATAATGAGGTTATGAGCGATGCGCATCACCCAGGAAATGAATTTACCATTATCGGAATATTTCCCTGCTTTAACAGATTGAATCACTTTCAGGAAGGTATCCTGGAAGATATCCTCAGCCAGCGCCTGATCACGTATATAAAGACTTATATACGCGAAAACCTTGTTCTTATGTCGATGGATTAATACTTCAAAACACGACTGCTCACCTTTTATGAACCTTGATATAAGTTCATAATCGGAAATCGATTTATTCATAGCTCACTCTTTTAGTTTCACAGAGTAGAGATATTCTATAGGCAGTCGTCTTTTAGTTAATAATTATCAGTATCGTAATACAAAGAAAACAATTTTTTTAATTTGAAAGTACTATTTTTGTGGATTATTAGAATTTTAACAAATTAATCCGGGGTACAGACATGCAGGGAAGCATAGAAATCAGGGGAGCCAGGGTACATAATCTAAAGAATGTCAGCCTGGATATCCCCAGAGATCAGTTAGTTGTCATCACAGGAGTCTCAGGGTCCGGAAAATCATCGCTTGCATTTGATACGATTTATGCAGAAGGCCAGAGAAGGTACGTAGAGAGCCTGTCTGCTTACGCAAGGCAGTTCCTCGGAAGAATGAATAAACCTGAGGTTGATTTCATTAACGGTATCCCCCCGGCCATCGCTATTGAACAGAAGGTTAATTCACGGAATCCCAGGTCTACTGTGGGTACTTCCACGGAAATATACGACTATTTGCGGCTATTGTATGCCCGGATAGGAAAGACTTTTTCACCTGTATCAGGCCGGGAGGTAAAAAAACACAGTGTTGATGATATAACATGTTTTCTTGCATCACTACCCGAAGGATCTAAAGTAATAATAACTTCATCAGGAGAAATTCCCGAAAACATAACTGCCTCGGAATATTTCTCCTTTCTGAGCAAGCAGGGATTTGACAGGATAGAGTCTGAAGGAGAAATCATCAGGACCGATGAGATACGCAATTCCGTAAAATACAGGTCCGGTCAAAATATTAATATAGTAATAGACAGGCTTGTAATAAGTCATTCATCCGACAGCTTCAGCAGGGCGGCAGATTCGGCGCAGACCGCGTTTCAGACCGGGAAGGGATACTGCCAGGTTATCGTACTCAATGGTGGTACCATAAAGCGAGAGAGTTTCTCAACCAGGTTTGAGGAGGACGGGATCACTTTTGAAGAGCCTTCCGAATACCTTTTCAGCTTTAACAATCCCATCGGAGCCTGTCCTTTATGTGAAGGTTATGGTAAAATAATAGGGATAGATGAAAAACTGGTTATTCCGAATCAGAATCTCTCAGTATATGATGATGCCATCGTATGCTGGAAAGGTGAATCAATGCGCAGATGGAAGGACAGGCTCATTGCAAATGCAGGTCTTTTTGATTTTCCTATACATAAACCTGTATATCAGCTTACTGCGGAACAAAAGGCCCTCCTGTGGAAAGGCAACCGGTATTTCTACGGGCTTGACAGGTTCTTTGCTCATCTGGAAGAAAAGAAATACAAGATACAGTACAGGGTACTGCTAAGCCGTTACCGGGGAAAGACCACCTGCCCGGAATGCAGGGGTTCGCGTTTGAGAAAAGAAGCCGGGTATGTAAAGGTTGGGGGTATGGCCATACAGGATCTCGTTGCTCTGCCTGTTTCGGAGCTTTATAAAAAAATAACAGGCATTAAGCTGGACGAGTCCGACTCAAAGATAGCCGACAGACTGATAAAAGAGATAACCCAACGTCTTAAGTTCCTGGCAGATGTCGGACTTCCCTATCTTACCCTCGACAGGCTTTCATCCACTCTGTCAGGCGGGGAATCACAGAGAATTAATCTGGCAACGTCGCTCGGCAGTAATCTTGTCGGATCCATGTATATACTCGATGAACCAAGCATTGGCCTTCACCCGCGCGATACAAATCTGCTTATCAAGGTACTGAGGGAATTGCGCGATATGGGTAATACGGTGCTTGTTGTGGAACATGAGGAAGAAATAATAAGGGCAGCCGATGAAATCATAGACCTTGGACCGGAAGCCGGAAGACTGGGAGGCGAGGTAGTATACCAGGGAGGGCTTGTTATTACTGAAGAAAATAAATCGCTGACTGCAGCCTATTTAAGCGGCAGAATGACAGTCCCGGTGCCGAAGGTAAGAAGAAAGTGGAACAGTTACATTGAGGTCAGGGGAGCCAGGGAAAATAACCTTAAGGACATTAATGTGAAATTTCCCCTGCATACAATAACTACTGTTACCGGAGTGAGCGGCTCCGGAAAATCGAGTCTTGTTTCGGATATATTTTACAGGGTATTATCAAACAGGATCAACGGCAATAATCTTCGTCCGGGACAATTTACCGACCTTTCAGGGGACACCGGTGTTCTGACAGGGATTGAACTGGTCGATCAGAACCCAATAGGTAAATCTAGCAGATCCAACCCTGTAACATACCTGAAAGCGTATGATGAAATACGGAAGCTGTATGCAGAGCAACAGGCATCGGTCCAGAACAATTTCAAACCATCTCATTTTTCATTTAATGTTGAGGGTGGACGGTGCGAAGAATGTCAGGGAGAGGGCGTGATCAGGGTTGAAATGCAGTTTATGGCCGATGTTGAACTGACATGTGAAAGCTGCAAGGGAATGAGATTCCGCAAGGACATACTCGATATCAGGTATCACGGCAAGAATATTTATGATATGCTTGAGATGACCATTGACGATGCAATTGATTTCTTTGGATCCTATAACGGCAAAACAGAAAAGCGAATTATCGATAAGCTGAAGCCTCTGGCGGATGTAGGACTGGGTTATATTAAGATGGGGCAGTCATCCAGTACACTTTCAGGAGGAGAGAGTCAGCGTGTAAAACTGGCATATTTCCTCAGCCAGGAAAAAGGAAGCGGTCATATTCTCTTTATCTTTGATGAACCGACTACAGGCCTCCATTTTAACGATATCAACAAGCTCCTGAAATCGATTAACGCCCTGGTCGAACATGGACATTCTGTAGTACTCATTGAGCATAACCAGGAGGTTATTAAAAGTTCAGACTGGGTAATCGACCTGGGTCCTGAAGGTGGAGAAAAGGGTGGCTTTTTGGTATTTGAAGGAAAACCCGAGGACCTTGTAAACTGCAGGGAATCATATACCGGCAGATATCTTGCCCATAAGCTTCCCCGAAAAAAGAAGGATGTGTTGAAACACGTCCCCCCCGGATTACATATGTCGGACAATAATCCTATTTCTTCATCTTAAAACCAAACATAATGGATACACAGCCGCTTTCCGGAGTTTCTCCTGACTGACTGGATGTCAGCACCTTCACAACAATCTTTAGCTGCTGACTTGATTCCAGTTTGAAATCCCAGGTTGGTGAATAATCATTATCCTTATTGTCATAGAGAACATTTTTATCAGCATCAAGCACCCTGAACTCCACCTTTGGAATATTATCCTCCCCGCAAACGGCTATACGATAGTCCATATCAGAATAAAACGTTTTATATAGTTCAGCCTCCTCTCCTTCAACAAGAACAGCAGCATGATAATTTCCATCATGAGTATATGATCCCAATTCAGGCAGGCATACCTTCTTGGCAAATGCCTTACATTGAGCATTAACATTTACTGTTATGCCCAGTATAAACAGTGCAATGATCGGGGTTATTTTTAATATTCTCATAGCTATGTTATTTTACGAAACTACTTCTGATATCTGCAACAAGGGCAGTAAGTTCTTTGAAAACTTCAGGAGTCATATCGGTACTGACCTGAGATTTTAAAATAGTGGTATTTGTTTCTTTATCATATTCAGGCTGGACGCGGGAGGTGCTAATTTTTATTTTGTCAAAGACAGTCTTTAGCTGTTGTACCTGTGTCATCAGCTCATCAATGGCAGGATTACCTTTACTCTGATCAAGAAGGTCTATAAGTATATCAATTGACAGTTTCTGGTCAATTATTCTTCCTACCAGCTTAGTCCCGTTAAAATCCTTCATATCTACAAGCTGAGTCGAAATATACAGGCCTTCGAACCATCCCCCTACAAGTACCATGGCAGCAATAGCAGGCTGTCCGTTATCTTCAAGATATGAGTTTGAATTCATGAATGTCTCACTAACTATTCTCATAATAACATCCCTGTTATTGATGTTTTCCTCCAGTTCATCAATGGTAGCCTGATCAACTGCTTTAAGTATCCCGAGTCCGTCAGCCATCTTCTTGGCTGCATTCATATAATCAATAATAAGTTGTGTCTGGTCATAAAGGCTGGCGTAACTGAGGTCACATGTATATATGCCCAGGTTCAGTGCCATGCTTTTATTGGTGACATAATTATTAACATTTGAAACAGGGTTCAGAAGAGTCTGCTCAAACCTTGCTCCTGCAGATTTGATAAGCATTGCAGACTCGAGAGGTGAAGGCAGTGCATCAAATACCTTTTTCGCCTGTTTTACGTCTCTTATAACAGCAGAATTATCCTGTGGAACACTGACTGACAGATCTTCTGCAGGTGCTTTTTTCCCTCCCGACCTACAACCGGAGACAAGACCTGCACAAAGGATAATTACAATCAATATCCCTGAACTAATTCCATATTTTTTATTCATGATGAAAAGGTTAAAGTGAGATATCTAATTCACGACTAAATTAGTATTTTATTTTTATTTTTCAAAAACAGCATCAGTAATTGGAGCTATTTCTAACTTTGTGAAAAACTGCACAAAATATGATAAAATCGGATAAAAAATTAAAGGAACTGGAAGCCATTCTCAATAAGGAGAACAGCAATACTATCACAGCGTCAATAATATCTCTGAGAGACGAACAGCCTTTTGAAGGAGCAGTCAGTCTGCTGACCGGACACTATGATAGATCTAAGGACAAAGACGTTCGCAGGACTATTGAACATTTCATGAATGATCTGAAGGACCCTTCAGTATGTCCTGAAGTGGCCGGAGAAATCCGAAAGAAATGGAATGATCATACAATTAGCATGCTGGTATCATCGTGCTGGCAGTCTGGACTTGATTACTCAGCATATTCTGTTGACATAGCAAAAGCTTATATACAGGGCGATTATGTCACTGCCATAGAGTGCCTTACTGCTTTAGAAGCAATTATAAATGATATCAGCCACGACCAAAGGAAAAAGATCATAAACATGCTGCAGGGAGGGACTTTTAAGGCTGCTGCCGAGAAAAGAGAACTGACATTGGAGCTGATCTCTGTTCTTAACGGTTAAGATGTACTTAAATTAATATTTTTCAGTCTATTGCTGAAAAGTATTTCATAAACTGAGTACGTTCAAAAACAGTCGGTTTATTGTAATTAGCCCAGTTCAACTTACCCCTGAAATCATCCAGGCTGCTGAAACCTTTCTGTTTCATCCATTGCAGGATACGCTCGTTTATTTGTTTCAGTACTCCGAAGCCTCCCCTGTAGAGAACAGAACACAGCTGCACGGTATCTGCACCGGCCAGGAGATATCTGATAGCATCATCACCGCTGTGAACACCTGTTGATGCTGAAATATCAATTTCAATATCCTGGGCGCTTGTCATGGCCACCCATCTCAGGACATAGCGTCTGTCACCCTCATTGCTAAAAACAGGTGCAGGCACTATCTCCATCCTGTTGACATCTATGTCGGGTTCATAGAACCTGTTAAACATAACAACTCCCTCAACACCTCTCATATAAAACTGATCGATCATGTAAAGTATATTGGAGAACCTGTACCCTATCTTTATGGCCACGGGGATGGATACAGATGCTTTCAGGTTTTCAATAAGTTCAAAATATACATTTTCTGAATCTTCCGACGACATCTTCCTGTTGCCGGGGAGAAAGAACATGTTAATTTCAATAGCATCAGCTCCCGCATCTTCAATGTTCCTGGCAAAATCAGTCCATCCTTTCGGGGAGAAACAATTAATGCTGGGTATAACGGGTATTGTCAGGTCTTTTTTGGCCGATTTTATAAGGTCCAGGTATTCCTCAACAGAGTGTGACCTGGTATAGTATGATATATATTCATCAGCTTCAGGATAGTCCATGGATGAGGGGATAGTGCTTATATGATGCAGTATCTGTTCCTCAAAAAGAGATTTAAGGACAACTGCTCCGGCCCCGTTAACTTCAGCCTCCCTCAGATGTCCCAGAGTGGATGTAAGTCTGCTGCTGCCCACAATAAGCGGGCTTTTCAGTGATAATCCAAGATAATTTGTTTTCAGTTTTTCCATGATCTGTTTAAATGTTTTTATTTCTCTTTCCAAAGATACGGCTTCCGATCCTTACCATAGTACTGCCCTGTTCCACTGCCAGGTCATAATCGTCTGACATGCCCATAGATATCTCCCTGAATGATGGAACATCAGCAAAATATTTCCTTTTTATATCAGAGAAATAACTGTGAAGGCGGGAGAATTCCCTTCTGACTTTTTCCCTGTCATCAGTGAAGGTAGCCATTCCCATAACACCACAGATACGTGTATTTTTAAGTTGCAAAAGGTTATTGGTCTCCATCATCTCCGATACTTCCCCGGGCAGAAAACCAAATTTGGTGGTCTCGTCCGCAATATGTATCTGCAGCAGGCAATCAATTGTACGACCGGCTTTGGCAGCATCCTTATTTATTACTGACAGAAGCCTGTAGGAATCTACAGAATGGATCATGCTGATAAACGGTACTAAATATTTCACCTTATTCGTCTGAAGATGACCTATAAGGTGCCATTCAATATCCCCGGGGAGCAGCTCCCTTTTTGTAAGTAGTTCCTGTACCCTGTTTTCACCAAATAATCTTTGTCCTGCGTTATATGCGGTCATTATGTCCCTGACCGCCACCGTCTTTGACACGGCTATAAGTCTGACAGTATGGGGGATCTGACTTTTGATACGGGCTATATTTCCTGAAATATCAACCAAGATTTTACCGGTTATGATAAGAGATGTATAACAAGACCGCTACGAAGTTTGGGTTCAAACCATGTTGTCTTTGGTGGCATGATATTTCCTGAATCGGCTATTGCTATCAGCTGATCCATGGAAACCGGGTACAGGGCGAATGCCACTTTCATCCCACCACTATCTACTCTCTTTTTCAGCTCTTTAAGGCCTCTTATGCCTCCTACAAAATCAATACGCTTTGATCTCCTGAGGTCCTGTATATCCAGGACAGGGACAAGGATCTGGTTTGTCAGTATTGTCACATCAAGGACCCCGATAGGGTCATTATTATCGTATGTGCCTGGCCTGGCTGTAAGACTGTACCATCTTTCTCCCAGGTACATGGAAATTTCATGAAGCTGACGTGGCTTATAATTCCTGGTTCCCTTATCCTTTACCACGAATCCAGTTTCCAGTTTTTCAAGCAGTTCCTCAGGTGTAAGGCCGTTAAGATCCTTCACTGTCCTGTTGTAATCAATGATCCGCAACTGGTCCGAAGGAAAATGTACAGCCAGGAAGAAATTATATTCTTCTGTCCCTGTATGACCAGGGTTATTATCTCTCTTCTCCTTGCCTACAAGAGCTGCTGCAGCCGTCCGGTGATGGCCGTCGGCCACATATGTAAAAGGGACCTTATTAAGGAATAGTGATTCAATCATACTGTTTGTCTCGGGATCGCTCACAACCCATAGAGTATGTTTAAAACCATCTTCAGAAATAAAATCGTATTCGGGTTTCTTCGATGAAACAATTTCACTGACGATATCATCCAGTTCCTTTACAGGAGGATATGCAAAGAAAACAGGCTCAATATTGGCATTGTTAATGCGTACATGAACCATCCTGTCCTGTTCCTTATCAGGTCGTGTAAGTTCATGTTTTTTAATAACACCGTTCAGGTAATCATCAACAGAAGCACACCCTACAATACCGTATTGTGTGCGTCCCTTCATAGTTTGTGCATAGATATAGAAGCTGGGATTTTCATCCTGTACCAGCCACCCTTTATCCTGCCATTTCCTGAAATTCTCAATAGATTTATTATATACCTGTTCTGAATGGATATCGGCTTCGGGAGGAAGATCTATTTCAGACCTTGTAATATGAAGAAGGGAACATTCCTTTCCCTTTGCCATTTTTCTGGCTTCCTCTGTATTCATTACATCATACGGGAGACAAGCCAGTTCGCTGGCTATTGTAACTGGGGGACGAAGTCCCCTGAAAGGTTTGACAACTGCCATCTGTCTAATTAATTTTCCATCTAATTTACCTTATATTTTAGATTGCCTGTTTTAAAAAAGCTCACCACCTGTCTTGAAGCAGCCACACCGGCATTAATATTTGCCTCCGCTGTCTGGGCTCCCATCTTTTTGGCAGTAAAGATGAACCTGTCCTTATATTTTTCAGCAATGATATCCTTGCAGTCGGGAGCTACATCAGCCAGGTAACTGAAATCATCGCGTTCCGCAAATATCTTAAGTAATCCGGGTTCATCAATAAGTTCTTTTCTTGCAGTATTTACCAGAACGGCATTGCGCGGCATAGTTTTCAGAAGTTCATATCCTATTGATGCCATTGTAATATCATTAAAGGGCATATGCACTGAAACATACTGGCATTTGGCATACATCTCTCCTACATTTATGCATTGTTTTGCATTATTGTTCTTCATGATCCTTTCGCTTACGAAAGGGTCGTAGGCATAGACATCCATGCCGAAGCCACGGGCAATATCCGACACATATTTACCCACATTGCCAAATGCATGCAGTCCCAGTGTTTTACCTCTCAGCTCTGTTCCTGCCCTGCCACTGAATCCATTTCGTATCTGGTAAAGGATAAGCTCAAATACCAGTTCGGCTACAGCATTGGCGTTCTGACCCGGAGTATTCATGGCTATCACATCATGTGCGGTACATGCATCCAGGTCGAGATTATCATACCCCGCTCCAGCCCTTACCACTATCTTCAGATTTTTTGCAGCATCAAGTACCTGTGCCGTTACCTTATCACTTCTCACTATCAGTGCATCCGCATCAGCTACTGCTTTAAGAAGATCCTCAGTTTCTTTATAGCATTCGAGAAGAACGAGCTGATACCCTGCCGCCACTGCTACTTCAGTCATATGCCTGATTGCCACGGAGGCAAATGGTTTTTCTGTTGCAACAAGTATTTTCATAAGAAACAATAATTTAATATCTGGCTGTATCGGCCGGAATAAACGATACTATATCCTTTCAGTTTTTTCTTTCAAATTCCTGCATGGCTGCTACGAGCGCCTCAACACTTTCCTTTGGAAGGGCATTGTACGTGGAGGCACGGAATCCTCCAACCGATCTGTGCCCGCCAATACCCACAAGTCCCCTGGTTTTTGCAAATTCTGCGAAAGACTGTTCAAGTTCTTTGTATTCTTCAGCCATCACGAAACATATATTCATCAGTGATCTGTCCTCAGGATCAGATACTGTAGGAACAAAAAGCTTATTCCTTTCAATCTCGTCATACAGGATGGCAGCTTTTTCTATATTCTTCTTCTGCATGGCAGGAACACCACCCAATGATTTTAGCCAGTGCAAAGTCTGCTGAGCCGCGAAAACAGCAAATACTGGGGGAGTATTGAACATTGACTCTCCCTTGATATGGGTCCTGTAATCAAGCATGGAGGGTATCTGTCTTGTAACCTTACCCAGGGATTCTTCCTTTACAATTATGAAGGTGACTCCTGCCGGGGCAAGATTTTTCTGAGCCCCACCATATATGATGGAATATTTTGAAACATCAACTGGACGACTGAAAATATCAGATGACATATCTGCCACCAGAGGTACTTTCACATCGGGAACTTTCTTAATCTCCGTCCCGTATATTGTATTATTTGTGGTAATATGAAAATAATCGGAATCCTCCGGCACAGAATAATTTTTCGGGATAAAGTTGAAAAGCTTATCCTTAGAGGAGGCAACCTCCACTACCTCTCCAAACAGTTTTGCCTCTTTAATAGCCTTACTTGCCCAGGATCCGGTATTAAGGTAAGCAGACTTTTTTTCCATCATGTTCATCGGCACCATTGCAAATTGCATACTGGCACCGCCTCCCAGGAACAGCACATGATATCCTGAAGGGATATCAAGCAGCTCTTTAAAAAGCTGAATTGTATCATTCATACAGGCAACAAACTCCTTGCTGCGATGTGATATTTCCAGAACGGATAACCCTGTCCCTGAAAAATCTCTGATTCCTTCAATTGTCCTGTCTAAAGTATACTGTGGAAGTATGGAAGGTCCTGCATAAAAGTTGTGTTTCTTCATAATGCCTTTTTATTTATATTGAACAGTAATTCAAAATATATACTAATACAAATTTATATAAATAGATTACAGCGTACAATGATGAATTGCATCGCACCCTATAAATTCCCGCTCACCAGGACACCGTCTTTTATGTAGGGAACCTTATCCGTGAAATCGGTTGAAATACAAAAATCAATGCAATCGTCGAGACCTTTATCCCTTAAACGTGTCCGCTGTGCAACTTTTTCTATATAAGCCGGAAGATCGTCTTTTGCCAGCGACCACATATCGATAGCTGCCAGCGTGGAGTCACATATTGTTGAATAGAGACCACTGTCCAGAAGCATTTCCGCCATTGCACCGGCACAAATGCTGTCTTCTATGTTGAATTTATTTTTCCATCCTGCACAGAAAAGCAATACATCCCTGTCGGTTTTCTTCAGGAAATCAATAACAGCACTAAGATTAAGGAAAGATCCTACAACTGTCATATACGATGATGATGACAGGTTAATTATGCCTGTACCGTTGGTAGTACTATAGACTATCGTTTTTCCTTCCACCTTTTTCCTGGTGAAATTAAAAGGTGAATTGCCAAAATCAGCAAAATCAAGAACAAATCCGTCTCTTTCAGCAGCTACCATGTAGCCTTTCTTCTTGTACTCCCTTGCCTCTTCTACCCTGGCTACCGGGATTAATGCTGAAGCCCCGTTGGCAAAAGCTGTGCATATAGCAGAGGATGCGCGCAGGATATCTATTATAACAATTATGGAATCCCGGTTTTCATCAGGCATAAATAAAGCCGGTGAAAAGCATGTCTCCAGTCTTTTTTTTACCATAATAACTTGTCACACATTTTTGTAGATAGGAAGGTCAACGATCTCTGCCCTCACATCCTTATTCCTTATCCTGATAAATATCTCAGTTCCCTTTTTCCAGTATCCCTTAGCCAGGTATGCCATACCTATACCCTGCTTCATCATCGGAGACATAGTCCCCGATGTAACCTCTCCAATTATCTCCTGTTCCCCGTTAAATACTTCATAATGCTGACGCGGAATCCCCCTTTCTTTCATTACAAATCCTTTGAGTCTCTTCTCAACTCCATTTTGTTTTTGCTCAAAGAGAAATGATTTATCGATAAAATCCTTTCCCCCTGTAAACTTTGTTATCCAACCCAGTCCTGCTTCTATAGGTGACGTATTATCATTGATATCGTTCCCGTAAAGACAAAAACCCATCTCGAGACGCAGTGTATCCCTGGCTCCGAGTCCCACGGGCTTGATACCAAACTCTTTTCCTGCCTCAAAAACAGCCTTCCACAGCTTTGGTCCGTCTTCGTTTTTAACATATAACTCGCAACCGCCAGCTCCGGTATATCCTGTGGTGGAAAAAATCACATCCCTTATACCTGCAAACTCAATTATCCTGAAAGTATAGTATTCCATATCCTCCACCTTTTCAGCAGTAAGCTTCTGCATTGCTTTCAATGCCAGAGGACCCTGAACAGCCAGCTGAGCTATATGATCGGAAATATTTACAAGATCTTTCCCCGTTTCAATGCCGAACGCAGCAGCTTTGCTGACACACCAATTCCAGTCTTTATCGATATTGGCTGCATTTACAACAAGTAAATATTTCTCATAGTCATACCTGTAAACAAGGAGATCATCAACTATTCCGCCTTTCCCGTTTGGAAAGCAGGAATACTGTACTTTACCGTCAAAAAGGAGTGAAACATCATTAGATGTGATAAACTGAAGAAAATCAAGTGCATGCGGACCGGTAACCATAAACTCCCCCATATGTGACACATCAAAGACCCCTACCTTTTCACGTACGGTAATATGTTCATCATTAATCCCGGTGTATTCCACCGGCATATTGAATCCGGCAAAAGGTACCATCTTTGCACCGGCTTCCTTATGAAATTTGGTAAATGCAGTGTTTTTCATTCAATTAGCTTTAAATTCACCCTAAAGAAATACCATGCCTGAGAGGCTGCTTAAAGGAAAGAAGAAGATTCGAAATAAAATCTGACTATTATCAGAATTCCAATATTTTAAATTCCACTCTTCTGTTTTTGGTACGTCCCTGTGCTGTTGAGTTGTCTGCCACAGGCTGAGTGGAACCATATCCCTTTGAGGTCAGCCGCGATATGTCAATACCCTTTCCCAAAAGATAATCAACAACAGCTTTTGCCCTTGCAGCCGATAACCTGAGATTTAAAGCAGCACTACCGGTATTGTCTGTATGTCCTGATATCTCAATCTTCATATTTGGATTATCTTTAAGTATTCCCAGAAGGTGTTCAAGCTCAGCATAGGAACTCTTTGTAAGGACTGATTTTCCTGTTTCAAATAAAATATTTTTAAGGACAACCCTTTTACCAACCTTGACTTTAATCAGTGTCGTATTAAATTCAAATGTATCTGCGGCATAATCCGGAGGTATTATAACCTGTTTCATGTCTGAGAGGTAACCTGCAGCCTTAATGCTTACATTATATGCCTTTTTTGCCGGAAGGCCAGCTTTATATGATCCGTCAATATCTGAACTCGCTGTGGTCACAATAAGAGAATCTGTTAACATATCGGTAATATCCAGCCTGGCCAGCACGGGCTGACCTGTTTCCGAATCGAGGATCTTTCCTTCAAGCACAACTACATCTTTTTTAGGCTCAGGTGTTTTTACAACTACAGTATCCCTTATTATTACAGTGTCGGGACGGACTTCCGGCGGGCGTCCGGTGTCCCGCAATTGCGGAAGCAACCTTCCTTCATAAATATCAAGTCCCCCGGCACCTCCGCTACGGTTGGATGAGAGGTAGAACACACTGTCATTCTGAGGAGAAGGGAAATAAAATATGTCGTCCCATACAGTATTGACTGGGTATCCGCAGCCCCTGACAGCACCCCATTCACCATCCTCTCCCCTGATACTGAAAAAGATATCATATCCACCGATGCTGTTATGTCCCCTGGAACTGAACCATAAGGTATCCCCGGTCTCTGACAGCCTGACACTCTCTTCGTCATACCTGGTATTGATCATACTGCCAGCGTTTATTGGCTTTGACCATTTATGTCCGTTAAGCTTCTTAATAAAGTATATATCCTTCCCACCGATATTCACTTTCCCATTATCTGAAACAAAATAAATCTCATTGCCTGACGGACTTATGCAGAATGATGTCTCAGAACCTGCTGAATTGACAGGGAATGGCAAATTGACGGGGGTTCTCCAGATACCATTCTTTTTTTCCGATACTTTTATGTCACCTCCTCTTTCGGAGCCCTCATAGATATATAACCTGTCACCTGCATTATCCAAATACAATGGAGCTTCACAGTATTTTGTTGTTATATCTTTACCTGCATGAGCAGCAGTGCCCCACACTCCGTTATCCTTATGCGTTACATAAATGTTCTCATCATATTTCATGTCGGAATGTTCGAATGACCTGTCGGTCTTTCTCCTTGATGCAAAATACATTGTTCCCCCGTCGGATGTCAGTATCTCCGAGTAATCGTCACTTCCGGAGTTTACAGCAGGTCCGGCATTCACGATCGCTATCCTTAACGTGTCACTGGTTACGACCATTGCTGAATTACATTCATCTATATGTTTATCTGCAAGAGAAATCATATCTTCGGAATGCCTGGGATCGGCCGAGTTTTTAAACTCGTTGAATTTCTCAATTGCATCTTCAAACTTACCATCATACTGCAGAGCCCATCCTGTGAAGAAAAGAATATCATCTGTCACATTATGATTAAATTCAAGAGCATTCATCAGGAAACCTGATGCCTCTTCCTTGTGATCGGATAAAAGGGCTGAAATACCTGTTTTATAATTCAGTTCAGGATTTGAGTTATTATAAACAATAGCCTGCAGGTATTCATCGAAAGCTTTGCTGTATGATGCTCCTCCCTGGCCATAATATTTATCTCCTTCCCTTACATGCTTCCATGCTTCAGCAAACCCGGATTTCCCCGTATCAAACTCTTTCTTCCCTATCTTTACATCTGTCTGCGCTTCAGCAACAAGTGAAAAAAGAAGAAATAAGATTACTGTTAATTTTGAATAGTACTGCATATTATTCCTTTTTTATCAGCATAAAAATAACATAAAAAACTTCTTATCTGTCAACTGAGAAGTATTTAAATATATAGCAATAAAATATTATTATATTTGTTTATTAGTATATCAAACCTATAAGATCCACCAAATGGATTATAAATTTATAAATCCTGAATATCTCCAGTCCGTCTCAGGGGGAGATCATGAAATGGAGATGGAACTTGTAACAATGTTCCGGGAACAATCAGTGGAGATATATAATGAATTAATAACGAAACTGTCTGAAAAGAATTACCCGATACTTGGCCAGCTTGCTCATAAGGCCAAATCGTCAGTAGCCATAATGGGTATGGAGGATCTTGCATTTATGCTGAAAACATTTGAACTCCAGGCAAAAGAATCTCAAAAGCCTGAAAAATATGAGTCGTATATTACAAAGTTCAAGTCAGATACTGATGCTGCTATCCGTGAACTTGAGGATTATCTGAATCAGTAACCGAAAGTGATAAATGATCACCATAAAGAAGACAGGCAGTATTGATACGGTAACATTCAATGTTAACAAAATAGACGCACTAATAAGCGAAGAGATCAGGGAGAGTATCATGAAGTCATTTGATAACCCCCAGGCAAAAGTCATTATTGACCTTAAGGGTGTACAATATATTGACAGTTCGGGGTTTGGTTGTTTCCTGTCGATAATGAAAGGAGCACGAAACAACTATGGTACTCTTAAATTTGCAAATCCCGAGCCGCGTATCATGGAAACATTCAGGACACTGCACCTTCAGACTGTATTCCAGATTTACAATGACATTGAGTCGTGCATTGAATCGTTCGGGTGAATAAAGATACCTAATGTTTCTCAAATACAAGCCTGTCTCCTTCTGTATCTACCAAAATATTGTCCTCTTTGGATACGCTGCCGCCTATTATCTCCCTGGATAATTCATTAACCACCTCTTTCTGAATAAGGCGTTTAACAGGACGAGCGCCAAGCTGGGGATCATAACCGCGGTTAGTGAGCCAGTCTACAGCTTTATCAGAAACAGTAAGAGTTAGGTTATAGTCATGCAGCATAACCTCAATTCCTCTGAGCTGCATCAATACTATCTCCCTTACCTGGTTCCATGACAGCGGCGTGAACATGACTATTTCATCAACCCTGTTAAGGAATTCGGGTCTCAATGATCTCCGTAGTAGCAGCATTATTTCTTTTCTGAGGCTTTCTTCCTCATCCTGTGGCATTTCATCATTCCATTTTTCCATCCTGTCCCGTATGATCTCGGAGCCCAGGTTTGAGGTCATGATAATTATTACATTACGGAAGTTAATTGTTCGTCCTTTATTATCTGTCAGTCGTCCCTCATCAAGCACCTGCAGAAGAAGGTTAAACACATCGGGATGTGCCTTCTCAATCTCATCAAGCAGTACAACGGAATAGGGTTTATGTCTTACTGCTTCTGTAAGCTGACCGCCCTCATCATAACCGACATACCCGGGAGGAGCGCCTATCAGTCTTGATACAGAGTGTCTCTCCTGGTATTCAGACATATCTATCCTTGTCATAAGGTTTTCATCATTAAAAAGAAACTCTGCCAGTGCTCTGGCAAGTTCAGTTTTACCCACACCGGTTGTTCCCAGGAAGATAAATGATCCTACGGGTCTCTTCTGATCCTGCAGTCCGGCTCTTGATCTTCTTACAGCATCCGATACCGCAACAATGGCCTCATCCTGGCCGACCACTCTTTTATGCAACTCATCCTCAAGCCGTAAAAGCTTTTCCTTTTCACTCTCAAGCATCCTTGAGACGGGAATTCCCGTCCATTTGGACACTACAGCAGCAACATCCTCCGATCGCACTTCTTCCTGTATCAGAGAGCCTTTGCTTCTCTTCTTTTCTATACTGTCCTTAAGTTCTGCTATTTCCTTTTCCAGGTCAACTATCCTTCCATATCGGATCTCGGCAACCTTTCCGTAATCGCCGCTTCTCTCGGCCTGCTCCGCTTCAAAACGAAGAGATTCAACTTCTTCCTTCCTGGTCTGAACTTTCTCTATTATTTCTTTTTCAGATTTCCAGTCTGCTTTGAGAGCATCTCTTTTAGCCTGCATGTCTGCCAGTTCCCTCGATATCTTATCCGATTTAATAGTATCACCATCCCTTCTTACAGCCTCCTTTTCTATCTCCAACCTGGCTATTGTACGCTCAGCCTCATCGATCTCTTCCGGTACAGAATTCATTTCAAGCCGCAGTTTCGAAGCTGCCTCATCAATAAGGTCAATAGCCTTATCCGGAAGGAACCTGTCAGTAATATACCTGGTAGACAGGTCAACAGCGGCTATTATTGCTTCATCCCTGATAATAACCTTATGATGGGTTTCATATTTCTCCCTGATGCCACGTAGGATAGAGATAGAATCGGCCCTGTCGGGTTCATCTACCATAACTACCTGGAAACGTCTCTCAAGTGCTTTGTCCTTCTCAAAATACTTCTGGTACTCACCCAGGGTGGTTGCACCTATGGCACGCAGATCGCCCCTTGCAAGGGCCGGTTTAAGAATATTTGCCGCGTCCATTGCCCCTTCAGATTTCCCGGCACCCACCAGGGTATGTATCTCATCGATAAAGAGAACAATATTCCCATCCGAACTTATAACCTCGTTTACTACCGATTTAAGCCGCTCCTCGAATTCCCCCTTGTACTTGGCACCGGCTATTAGGGCTCCCATATCGAGTGAAAAAATCACCCTTGATTTAATATCTTCCGGGACATCCCCGCGTATGATCCTGTGTGCAAGGCCTTCTGCAATTGCGGTCTTACCAACTCCCGGTTCACCAATAAGCAATGGGTTATTTTTGGTTCTTCGTGTAAGTATCTGGAGAATACGCCTTATTTCTTCATCCCTGCCTATTACCGGATCCAGTTTACCTGATCTCGCCCTTTCATTAAGATTGATGGCAAACCTGTTAAGTGAATTGAATGTGTCCTCTGAAGTCTGGCTCTCCACTGTTGCTCCTTTTCTCAGCTCAGCAACCGCAGCTTTAAGCTCCTTCATGGTAACTCCGTTGTCTTTGAGTATCTGGGAAGACCTGTCAGAAGTATCGAGAATACCCATCAACAGGTGTTCTGTCGACACAAATTTATCCTTCATCCTTGAAGCATGGTCGTTTGCTTTCCTGAATGCATCGGAGACATTTTTGGAAATATAAGCATCGCCACCGGAAACCTTGGGAAATGTATCAATAAGATTGTCAATCTCTTTTTCAAGATTAGCGACGCTTACCCCCATCTTACCAAAAATAAAACCTGTTATGCTTTCAGCCTGACTGATCAGGCCTTTTAAAATATGAGCACACTCCACAGACTGCTGTCCTTTTGATGATGCGATATCAAAAGCCTGCTGCACTGATTCCTGTGCCTTAATTGTAAAATTGTCAATATTCATAATGTTTAATTTTTCATCATACTTAACAAAACTTCTGCCAAACAGGAAAGCGTGTCTTTTTGACACTCAGGGACATCCGCAACATGTCAAACTGGCAAGACATTCAGGATTAGACTCTCTGAACGAATGATAATACAATCTCAAAAAATAAGATCCGCTAACCACAGGGTCCGCCCGAATAATGTTCAGTCTTGCGGGCTTTGCGTTTTCTTAGCGTACCTTGCGGTTAAAAACAACTTCTGGAACAGCCTCAATGATTACCAGATTAGAAGTATATTTGGTGTCAAAAAAGTATCTGATGAGCAGAATTCAATGGAAACCAGGGACAATGATCTACCCGCTGCCCGCTGTGATGGTAAGCTGTGGTGCCGATCCTGAAGAATACAATATAATAACCTTGTCGTGGACGGGAACTGTATGTACTGATCCTGCAATGTGTTATATATCGGTAAGACCTTCACGTCATTCCTACGGTATTATCAGGAAATACGGTGAATATGTGATAAACCTTACAACAAAGGACCTGGCATATGCAACAGACTGGTGCGGGGTAAAATCAGGGAAAATGGTTAATAAGTTCAGGGAAACCGGGCTGACCCCAATACCGGCGACAAAAGTAAAAGCCCCGATGATAGCAGAGTCGCCGGTTAACATTGAGTGTGTGGTAAAGGAGATAAAGGAACTCGGAACGCATCATATGTTCTTATCCGAAGTAGTGGCAATAAACGCTGATGAAAAATATATTGACCCTGAAAGCGGGTTGTTCAGGCTGCAAGACTCTGTTCCAATATGTTATTCACACGGGAAATACTATGAGACTGGCAGGTTTATTGGAAAGTTCGGGTATTCCGTAGAAAAGAAAAGAAAGAAAAGAAAGTGACACTATATCATCATCGGGTAATCCAGATTGTGCAGTAACAGAGTCTTATAAGAGAGACCATTTAAGTATTATCCGGTACCTGCGTACTTATATCATTTATTAGGAATATTAGAACCTAATTATTATTTTCATAACTTAAAAGTCTGATAAAAAACCTGGCCGGATATGAGTGAGAAAATCCTGGAAACCCTGATGCAATTGTTTGCAATAATTGCCAGACCTCAGAGTGATGATAGTGAAAGACGGGGAATTGTTGAGGCTTTTCTCAAAAGACTTCTTAATCAGGAACTTGTTAAAGCATACCTGGCAACATACGACAGGGCATACGAAGAAGCCAGGAAGAAGCTGGAAAAGAGCAGCGCTGAAAGGCGGGAAGGTGCCATCGCAATCAGGATTAGAAAATTATGCCAGGATATAAACGAACAGGGACAGCTTGACCAGGAACAAAGATTCGTGGTCGTTATACAGGCCCTTGAATTCTGCAAATCAGGGGACCAGGGAATAAGTAACCTTGAACTGGGATTCATAAGTACGCTGGCCGAAGGTTTAAATATAACAGTCACAGAATATGATGAGATTGAACGTTTTGTCCTTAACTCTTTCAACGATATCCCTTCAATTTCCAACCTCCTGGTCATAAATGGCAAAAAAGACTTTAAAACGGAAGGTGCCAGGCATCTTTTCAAAGATCTTCTGAAAGGGCAGATATGGGTCCTTTTTGTATCCTCCATAGACAAATATTTCCTCAGGTATGAAGGGGCAGGTGAATTGTCTATGAATGGCCAGTTATTGCACGAGGATAAAGTATATCCACTGAGCCAGGGAACATCCATTAAAGGCTATAAGATCTCCCCGATTTATCACTGGGATATATCGATGCAGTTTCTTGGTGAAGAATATAAGGCATCGAGGGTTGTTTACGAGGTAAACAATGTGGAATACAGGTTCAGGAGCGGCAATATAGGCATACACCATATGAGTTTTAAGGAAGAATCGGGAAGGATGGTAGGTATTATGGGAGCCAGCGGTGCCGGCAAATCGACTCTGCTGGGTGTGCTTAACGGGACCAATGAACCTTCTGACGGAGAAGTCCTGATAAATGGCATAAGCATACACATGGAGAAGGAAAAGCTCAAGGGATTGATAGGCTATGTTTCACAGGATGATCTTCTTATTGAAGAGCTTACTGTCTTTCAGAACCTCTATTTTAATGCCAGGCTCTGCTTCGACAACCTGGATGAGGAAGAGATAGTGGCAAAGGTAGACAGTGTACTGAAGAATCTTGGATTATACGAGATAAGGGATATACAGGTAGGTTCCCCTCTTAACAAAAAGATTAGCGGAGGACAGAGAAAGAGGCTGAACATATCGCTTGAACTTATTCGTGAACCGGCTATAATGTTCCTTGATGAACCTACTTCCGGTCTTTCTTCAAGAGATTCAGAAAACATCCTTGACCTCCTAAAGGAACTTGCCCGCAAAGGCAAGCTTCTGTTTGTTGTCATTCATCAGCCATCGTCCGACATCTTCAAGATGTTTGACAAGCTTATCATCCTTGATAAGGGAGGATACCTGATTTACAACGGGAATCCTGTCGATTCCATAGAGTATTTTAAAAGAAAGATTGAGCAGGCCAACTACAACGAGAGTGAATGTTATGTATGCGGTAATGTTAACCCGGAGCAGATATTCAACATTGTTGAAACAAAGGTATTCACCGAAAGCGGAAAGCCTACAGAGACACGAAGGATTTCGCCGGCAGACTGGCGCAACCTGTACCTGTCTGAATCGAAAGAAGACAAAAGAGAACCAGGCGTAGCTATACCGGAAATAAATTTCAAAACGCCGAATAAGCTGAAGCAGCTCATTGTCTTTGCAAAAAGAGACATACTTACCAAGATATCTGACAAACAATATCTGCTCATTACGTTGCTCGAAGCTCCGGTTCTTGCATTCTTTCTTTCATTCCTTATAAGATATTATGATGAGAGTGTAAAAAACGCTCATTACACCTTATATAATAACAGTAATCTTCCTGTTTACATCTTCATGTCAGTAATAGTGGCAATTTTCATGGGTCTGACCGTAAGTGCTGAAGAGATAATAAAAGACAGGAAAATACTTAAGAGGGAATCGTTCCTCAACCTAAGCTGGAACAGTTATTTGATGTCAAAGGTTTTTGTTCAATTCGCCATTTCTGCGATCCAGGCTTTTACCTTCGTACTTGTAGGCAATGGCATAACAGAAATAAAAGGAATGATGTTCCAGTACTGGCTTGTGCTCTTCAGCTGCTGGGCCAGTGCCAATATGCTTGGTCTGGTAATATCCGACAGCTTCAAGACTGTTGTAACGATATATATCCTTATACCTTTCCTTGTAATCCCCCAGATAATCCTCAGCGGTGTGATCGTCAAGTTTGAGAAGCTGAATCCCAGGATATCCTCTCCTGTCGCCATCCCTTTTTATGGAGATCTGATAACAGCCAGATGGGGATATGAAGCACTTGCAGTGGAACAATTCATTGATAACAGGTATGAAATAATGTTCTACCCGTATGACAAGGCAATGAGCAAGGCAAGATTTAAGAAGGATTTCTGGAATGTTGAAATAAGGGGAAACCTCGAAAACATCCAGAACGATCTTGAACGAGGTACCAGAAGTGATGACTTTAACGAGAAGCTTCTTATTGTCCATAATGAACTTAAAAAGCAAAATATTGCCACACCTAAAATGACATTTGATTATGTGGAACAGTTGACACCGGATAAGATAACAACCGATGTAGTGGAAGACGCTATCAAATATGTTGATAAGGTAAGAAGGTATTATGTTGCATATTATAACAATGCCAAAGACCGTAAGGATGCCATAATAACCAGACTCCAGGCTGAGGATAGCAAGGGTTTCCTCAAATTAAGGGATGACTACGCAAATGAGTCGCTTGAAGAGTTTGTAACGAACAAGAATGAATCCATAAAGACTATCGATTACAAGGGAGAAATAATACAAAAACTGGAACCTATTTATATGGATCCCCAGTTCAGTTTCATCAGGGCACAGTTTTACTCACCTACAAAAAAGATCTTTGGAAATTATATTGATACATATGTTATAAATGTAACTGTAATATGGTTTATGACTCTTGTCCTGTATTTCATCCTGTATTTCAGGTTACTCAAGAAAGCTCTAGAGTCGGGAGAAAGATACCTGGGCAAAAAACGCAGGGTCCAGGACTGATATATAACCACAAAAAAGAAAAGAGGCTGCCCCGGGAGACAGCCTCTTTTTATTTTTAAATAATCAATCTGATAAACAATGAAGTGTTCAGACAGATCATTCCTCTATTTCAACCATTTTAAACGGAACCCGGATTATGGATTCATAATCTTCTCCCGCTTCCAGCATATCTTCATCATCTTCTTCATAATACCAGTTCACCTCCACCTCGTTTTTAGCCTTGTGTATGGCCTCCAGTTTTTTGAAGACATCAAGTATACATTTGGATGAACTTGTATTGAAATATTCGAGTCGTATGTTAACAACAGTTTTTGGTAACGGAGCGTCTTTATATGTATCAAGCCAGTCTACCAGCGGCTTATAAAATTCCACAGAATTTTCCGGAATAGAACGGCCCTTAATTTCAAACACACCATCACCAGCATCAAATCTAACAGTCGGAGTCTTCGGTGTTCCTTCAATAATGATCGGTTCCATATTTATCAGATTTAAATTGAATTATACCTCTTCAGTTACTAAAATATTGAGGTAGAAGAATGAGTATTTCTCATTATACTTCTTGAACTCATAAACAAGCTTATTCCCGGTCTTTCTTACAATGTCTACCAGTCCAAGGCCTCCTCCTCCCTTTGCGGAAATTCTCTGATGGTTGAGGATGAACTTATACAATTCCTTTATCTCCTCATGACTTGACCTGTTAATACGCTTGATCTTCTCCTCCAGTTTCTCAATATTAGCTGTATTAATAAAGTTTCCGGTCGTGATTTTATACCCGCCATTTACTTTCTTAACCACAAGCAAACCAAATTTTTCAGATGTCTGGTCCTCGAATTCATCAGGAACTCTGTCAACATGATGATAAAGGTTCTGAAGACTCTCAACAAGCACATTATATACCTTTTTCCGCAGCTTGGGTTGTTCACTGATGGATACCATTTTATCCTCAACCGTGTCAAGGATATGGTTGATTACATCCGAATCAACATTACCCTTGTAAAAAAGAATAATATCCCTATCAGACAGATCCGAAAAATAATTCTCTACATTAAAGCTCATCTAAGCTTAATTAAGAAATGGTAAAGTTTAATAGTAACAAATATAATAAAAATATGAAGTTAGCAAATTTTAACATCTCCGCTTTTGGGAAATAAAAATATCGCGGCAGTTTTTGATCAAAGTGTTATTATAAAGTGATCAATGAAGGATTTCAGGTGACGTCAGAAATATGTGATTTTCTGGATCCTTCATACAATTCATATTTAAGAAGAAGGCATTCAAGTGGGCCGTTGAACAGTGTGTACTTCTTTGCTGGTCTCAGTCCGATGTTTTTAAGTGATTCACGGTTGGAGGATATAAGCCATGCTGTATTACCATGAAACTTATGTTTAAGAGTTGTCCCAATCATACTGTAAAGTTCATCTATTTCTTCCGGTTTGATCCGCTGCCCGTACGGAGGATTAAAGAAGACAAAACCTCCGGTCCCGGTAGTGCTCATATCCCTGAAATCAGAAACAGTGACCTTCACAACATCTGTTAATCCTGCGTTTAACAAATTAGACCGGGTCTGTTCAGCTGCGGCTGATGAAATATCGTTAGCAATGATCTTCACCTGTGAATCAGTTATCTTTTTATCATTCTTTTCCTTAACCGATTCAAACAGGTCCCTGTCAAAATCTCTCCATTTTTCAAATCCATAGCTCTTCCTGAATTTTCCGGGAGGTATCTTGCAGGCTATCATACCGGCCTCAATAGGTATTGTTCCTGATCCGCACATTGGGTCTGTCAGCGTAGCGGATGCATCCCAGCGCGACAGCATAATAATACCTGCAGCCAGTGATTCATTAAGAGGTGCAACAGAGGCAGTCTTCCTGTATCCTCGTTTAAAGAGCGGAATTACTGAAGAATCGATGGATATGGTGACAAGGTCATTGCTAATATGCAGGTTGACAACCAATGATGGATCAGCTACATCAACTGATGGTCTCCTTCCCGTCCGTGTCCGGAAATAATCAGCTATTGCATCTTTCAGTATTAGCCCTGGATAACCTGTATGGCTGAACAGAGGTGAATTAACCACAGGGGTAACTGAAAATGTATCATCCGGATCCATTAACCTCCTCCAGTCCACCGTAAGTGAATGCCTGTACAGGTCGTCTTTTGATCGTATCCTGAATTCAGACACTGATAAAAGGACTGAGAGGGCAGTACGTGAACAGTAATTAACACTGTAAAGCAATTCCCTGTTACCGCTGAATAACACCGCCCTGTTACCCGGGCGTACATCCCAGGCACCCAGGTTCACAAGTTCTTCAGCCAGAACTTTTTCAAGGCCGAAGAGTGTCTTTGCAATAAACTTCATTCTGAAAAGAATAACACCATTCTAGTCATTTCCCAGTATATGGTTATAGACTTTTTTATCGGAGATAACGTTCAATGCTCTCTTTATAACTTTATCATCCTGGTTGACAATCTGAAAATACTCATTTGTCTGCCATATATTAGTAGCCACAAGTGCCTTCAGTATAAGCAGCATTTCTTTTTTTGACTTATTAAACTGCTCCTCGTTATATTTTACACCATCAGCCTCTCCCTTGGCAATAAAAGCTTTAATGTCATCGGGGCTGAACTGGAAATTATCTTTGAAAGCCTCAAAGGTCGGATATTTAGCATTCAGCTCATTCCTGTTCCTGTCATAATATTCCAGTGTGAAAGTATTAAGTACATTATGTGCATAAAGCCTGTTGAAATATGGAGAGTTATACGTCGTGTCGACCGAGACAAACACATCTGGCATAATTCCTCCGCCTCCGTAAACGGGTCGCTTATTGATAAGGGTTTTATATTTCAGGGAGTCTTTATAATGTACACTGTCGGCAGACAGTAATTCGCCATCTGTAAATCTCTTGTAGAAATTCTCCATATACTTGTCATAACCCTCATTATATGGTCTCTGTATACATCTTCCGGTAGGAGTATAATATCTTGCCACGGTCAGTCTTATCATTGAACCGTCATTAAGATAAAATCCGTTCTGGACCAGTCCCTTTCCAAATGTTCTCCTGCCCATAATAACACCGCGGTCCCAATCCTGTATGGCTCCTGCAAGTATCTCACTTGCCGAGGCAGATCCTTCATCGGTAAGGACAACCAGCCGGTCTGAAGACAGCATACCCGATCCCTGCGATTTATAATCCTGGCGTGGCGTTTTACGTCCGACAAGATATACTATCAGCCTGGGATCTGCAAAGAACTTATCTGCCACAGCAGTAGCTGCCAGCATATAACCACCTCCATTACCGCGAAGGTCAAGCACCAGGTTCTTCATATTCTGCTTCTTAAGCCGCTCAACAGCGTCAGTAAATTCTTTATCCGTTGTTGCAGCAAATTTATTAAGCTTGATATAGCCTGTCTCACCGTCCAGCATATATGCAGCATCGAGACTGTAAATAGGAATTTTATCTCTTATTATGGTGAATTCCAGGAGACCCTTTTGTCCCCTTCTTACGACAGACACATTAACTTTGGTACCTTTACGTCCCATAAGTCTGCTCCTCACTCCACTGGTAGATATTCCTATCCCGGCCACATTTTCACTGTCAATCCTTACAATTCTGTCTCCGGCTTTTATTCCTACCTTTTCGGCCGGACCATGAGCAATAGGTTCTATAACTATAATAGTATCGCGAAGAAGGTTAAACTGAATCCCGATACCTTCGAAGTTACCGTTCAGAGGTTCATTCATCTCCTTAACATCCTTTGCCGATATATATGTTGAATGTGGATCAAGGTTTCTGAGAATCTCGATGATGGCTTTTTCCGCCAGCATGCTGTCATTTACCGTATCAACATAAAATGCATCTATAAGACTGAATGTTCTGTCAATCTTAAAAGCACTCTCATTCAGCATCTGTGATGAGGCCTTTACTGAAAAGAGAGTTAAGGTCAGTATAAGGCCCGCCACATAAGCAATTTTTCTTTTCATGATCTTATTATTATTAATAGTATTTATTTCTCGAAGTTTTGTTTCCAGCAATAAGCTAATTCTATTTCCTGTATTATGTAAATATGCTTATTGTTTAACAATTGGTATACATCATTGTTCTGAATATCATAAATACTAATCATTCCACCTGTCCTGGTTACTATTCCCATTCTATTGTTGACGGCGGTTTGGAACTAATATCATATACCACCCTGTTTATTCCTTTTACCCTGTTAATAATCTCATTTGACACCATCCCCAGGAACTCGTAAGGAAGATGTGACCAGTCGGCCGTCATCCCGTCAGTAGAACCCACAGCCCTGAGCACAACTGCATTTTCATAGGTACGCTCATCACCCATCACTCCCACTGACTGCACCGGTAACATAATAACACCGGCCTGCCATACCTTATCATATAATCCGTGTTTCTTAAGTCCTTCAATAAAAATGCTGTCAGCTTCCTTAAGGATCTCAAGCTTATCTTTTGTTAGTTTTCCAAGTAATCTGATTGCCAGTCCCGGACCCGGGAAGGGATGTCTTCCGAGTATATTTTCCGGAATATCAAGAGTTCTTCCCACTTTTCTTACCTCATCCTTGAAGAGGAGACGAAGAGGTTCAACTACCTTGAGATGCATTTTCTCCGGCAGTCCCCCCACATTATGATGTGATTTAATAGTGGCAGACGGACCGTTTACGGAAACAGACTCTATAACATCGGGGTAAATTGTTCCCTGAGCCAGCCACTTCACATCCTTTACTTTTTTTGCTTCTTCGTCGAATACTTCAATAAAGACACGTCCGATAATCTTACGTTTTGTTTCTGGATCACTTACGCCTTCAAGCTGATCGAGAAACCTTGAGGATGCATCCACACCTACGACATTCAGGCCCATTCCCAGGTAGGATTCCAGCACCTGGGGGAATTCATTTTTTCTCAGGAGTCCGTTGTCAACGAAAATACAGGTAAGGTTACTGCCTATTGCCCTGTTTAAGAGGGATGCAGCTACAGTCGAGTCAACCCCTCCCGATAATCCGAGTATTACATTGTCGTCTCCCAGCTGTTTCTTTAATGCCTCAATTGTTGATCCGGCAAATGAATCGGGCGTCCAGTCCTTTTTGCAGCCACATATGCTTACGACAAAATTCTCAAGCATACGTTTTCCCTCCACAGTATGGTATACCTCCGGATGAAACTGGATACCCCATGTATTCTCTCCCTTTATATGATAAGCTCCTGCCTTAACATCAGAGGTCGATCCGGTTATTTCATAACCCTCGGGAAGTCTTTCTATTGTATCGGCATGTGACATCCAAACCTGGGTACCGGGAGTAACATTCCTGAACAACGGATCTTTATCATCCAGGGAAACAAGGTTAGCTCTGCCATACTCGCGATATTTTGAAGGCAGGACTTCCCCTCCGTAATTATGAACAAGATGCTGGGCTCCGTAGCAAACTCCCAGGAGCGGCACTTTGCCTTTAATACTCTCCAGGTCCGGTACCGGGGCATTATTGTCCCTTACCGATGCCGGACTGCCTGACAATATGACTCCTCTTACGCCGTTATCGGGTTTGGGGAAGTGATTATATGGATATATTTCACAGTAAACATTTATCTCCCTTATTCGTCTGGCTATAAGCTGAGTATACTGTGATCCGAAATCGAGTATTATAATTTTCTCCTGCAAGGCTCTCCGTTTAAAATAGTGACAAAGATAAGTATTCTTTATTAAGGTGCAGCAATTTTGCCTATATCATAGCTCTTACCATCTACAGCAGCATACGACCCGGGAAAGACCTCCCTCGATTCAGCAACGAGCATTGATACATTTTTATACCTTGCTGAGAAATGTCCTATTATAAGACTTCCTGCTCCTGCCCTGAGAGCGGTCCTTGCTGCATCAATGGTTGTGGAATGACCTGTTGTGGTTGCAAGATCCTGCTTTGTTTTATCAAATGTAGCCTCATGATACAGTACCGTAACTCCTTTTACAAATGAAGACAGCCTCCGGAAGTATTTTGTATCGCTGCAATATGCATATGACAATGGTGCAGGAGGATCAATTGTCAGTTCCCTGTTCCGGACAACTTTTCCTGAAGGTAACACAAAGTCTTCACCTTCCTTAATGGCAGGTATCTTTACTGTGGGTATCTGGTATTCCTCAATTTTTTCCCTGATAATATTTCTTAATGCCGGCTTCTCCCTGAAGAGAAAGCCATATGCCGGGATCCTGTGCTGAAGTGGGAAGGAGGTTACAGTTAAGTATTTATCATTAAGAATTTCCACAGGGTCTTTACCTGAGAGTGGAACGAAATTTATTTCAAAGCCAAGCCTGATATCAAAATCGCTTAGATGGGAATCAAGAATAGCCATATAGTTTTCGGGAGCATAGAGATGGAGACATGTTGTTCTGCCCATAAGACTGAATGTTGAAAGAAGGCCGTATAAGCCGAAAACATGGTCGCCATGAAGATGACTTATAAAAATATGATTTAACCGGCCAAACCTGATCCTGTTTTTCCTCAACTGCATCTGGGTTCCTTCACCGCAGTCTATTAAAAATAAACGCTCATGTGCTTTAAGCACATGAGCGCTGGGATATCTTTCTGATGTTGGCAATGCAGAACTGCTACCCAATATGGTCAGTGTCATTGCGCTCTGCAAAACAGTCTTAATTAAGATATCATCTTCTCAGCATCATCGACAGAAACTGTTATTGTCAGGACCGTATCGAGCTGAGAAATTGTAATAAGACGTTCCACTGCCTCATTAAGGCCGCAAAGAACGAAGGTTCCACCCGCATTTTTGCAAAGCCTGTTGGCTACTAATATTGCACTCAATCCAGATGAATCACAGTACTGGCACTTCTCAAGGTCAAGGATAATGTTTTTCTCTCCCTTACCTGATACGAGTACAAGCTCTGATTTAAGGGCAGGAGCTATATGGGTATCTAGCTTTTCTGACTGTATCTGGATAACAGTGCTGTTATTCCGGCTCTCAATATTAAAATCCATAATTATAATTTTTGATAGCCTAAATTTAACATATTTTTCTATTTTTTGGAAGCTTTATTCTCTTTTTCTTCCATTTCTTCTTTTAAGGCTGCAAGATCAGAAATATCTCCAAGGGTAGTCTTTTCAGCAGCAGGCTTCTGCTTCCTTGATGCTTTCTTCGGAGCAGCTTTTTCCACTGTATCTGCTGATGACTCAGCTGCTTTCCTTTCATCCTCGTATACCCTGCTGTGAGATACTATAATCTTTTTGGCTGACTTATTGAACTCAATTACTTTGAACATTAATTTTTCGTCAACCTTTGCCATTGTACCATCTTCCTTAACAAGATGCTTAGGCGTGACAAAGCCTTCAACACCATAAGGCAGAGCAATTACGGCACCCTTGTCAAACACTTCCATAACAGTACCTTCATGAATTGAATCGACAACAAAAAGGTTCTCAAATACATCCCATGGATTTTCCTCAAGCTGCTTATGCCCCAGGCTAAGTCGCCTGTTTTCTTTATCAATCTCAAGAACGACAACCTCGATTTCGGCATCTATTGAAGTAAATTCAGCCGGATGCTTGATTTTCTTGGTCCATGAAAGATCTGAAATATGAATAAGTCCGTCGACACCTTCTTCTATTTCAACAAACACACCAAAATTGGTAAAGTTCCTTACTTTGGCCATATGCCTTGAACCTACTGTATATTTCTCATCAATATTCTGCCAAGGATCCGGTTTAAGCTGCTTAATCCCAAGTGACATTTTCCTTTCATTCCTGTCAAGTGTGAGTATCACTGCTTCCACTTCGTCACCCACTTTCAGGAACTCCTGTGCACTCCTGAGGTGCTGCGACCATGACATTTCGGAAACATGTATCAGACCTTCAACCCCGGGAGCTATCTCTACAAATGCTCCATAATCGGCCATCACGACAACTTTCCCCTTAACCTTGTCTCCAACCTTAAGATCGGGATCAACAGAATCCCATGGATGAGGTGTAAGCTGTTTAAGACCCAGTGCGATACGTTTTTTATCATCATCAAAGTCGAGTATAACGACATTGAGTTTCTGATCAAGCTGTACAATTTCTTCAGGATGATTTACCCTGCCCCATGACAGATCCGTGATATGAATAAGTCCATCCACACCTCCAAGATCGATGAATACTCCGTACGAGGTAATATTCTTGACGGTTCCTTCAAGAACCTGGCCTTTCTCCAGTTTTGCAATAATTTCTTTCTTTTGCTGTTCAAGTTCAGCTTCGATAAGAGCCTTGTGTGATACAACAACGTTTTTAAACTCCTGGTTTATCTTGACAACCTTGAATTCCATTGTTTTGCCCACGAAAACATCATAATCGCGAATAGGTTTTACATCTATCTGTGAACCGGGCAGGAAGGCCTCTATCCCAAATACATCCACAATCATACCACCCTTTGTGCGACATTTGATGTATCCTGTGATGATCTCATCTTTATCAAGAGATGCATTAACCCTGTCCCAGGAATTAATGGCACGGGCCTTTTTGTGCGAAAGCAACAACTGGCCTTTTTTGTCTTCCTGGCTTTCCACATAAACTTCAACCTGGTCACCCACCTTCAGGCCTGGATTATATCGAAATTCGTTAAGGCTGACAACACCTTCGGATTTGTACCCAATATTAATAACAACTTCACGTGATGTCATTTGAATCACTGTTCCCATTACCACTTCATCAACTGCAACTGTTGACAGAGTCTCATCATAAAGTGATTCGTATTCTTTATATTTCGGAGAGTTTTTGGTCTCTTCACTTTCAAAAGCATCCCAGTCAAAATCATCGGGTGATGCGGGACTGGCATTGCTGGCTAACACATCTTCCTGCTGAGGCTCAGCGACTTGCTTCCTGTTCTCCTTCCTGTCAGGTCCCATGCCATAATCTTCGGCAGTTACCTCCTCTTTAACTTCTTTCTTTTCAGGCTTTTCTTCAGCAATTACCTCTTCCGGAGTACTTTTTTCCTCATCTTTTACCTCTTTAACCTCAGCTTTTTCTTCTGTTTTCTCTTCAGCCTTTGCTTTTGATTTTTCTTCTTTCTTCTCTTCTGTCTTTTCTTCTGCCTTTTCTTCAGCTTTTGCCTCAGTTTTTTCTTCTGTCTTTGCTTCAGCCTCTGGTTCAGTTTTTGACTCAACTTTTTCTTCTGCCTTTGCTTCAGCCTCTGGTTCAGTTTTTGACCCAGCTTTTTCTTCTGCCTTTGCTTCAGCCTCTGGTTCAGTTTTTGACCCAGCTTTTTCTTCTGCCTTTGCTTCAGTACTTTGATTTTCTTCAGTTTTTTCCACCGGCTCAGCTTCAGATTCAGCAGTTTCTCCAGCTTTTGTTACTGCCTGTACTTCAGTTGCTTCCCGGGCAGTCACTTCATTTCCCTGGTTATCCTGAGGTTCGTTGTCGACATCAACCTGATCTGTGGTTGTTTTCTTTTTGCTTTCTGTCATAATTTTAAATTAAAAGAACTAATAATTAATAAGTTAGACATTATTTTGTTGAAAAATTGGTTGCAAATATATGATTTTTTTTAGAATCCCCCTAACAAACCATAGATTTTCATAAGGTTAAATAGCCTTTCAAAATACGTCAGACGGAGGCCGGAAAACAAAATCGCAAATCCTTCAACTGCACCCGGCAGGTGATCTATGAAATCGGTACATAATTCTCAAAACAAGAAGCAAAAATATGAGTTAAATGGCATGCCCTGATAATATCTTTTCATTTTCGTATTTAACATGTTATATTATCTTTGCATGACTATGTTTGAATAATTCATTTTATAATATATGAAGATAGCTGTTATTGGTTCAGGTTACGTTGGATTGGTCACCGGAGCATGTTTTGCCGAAAGTGGGGCCAGTGTTGTTTGTGTTGATAATGATGAAGTCAAAACTGAACAACTTATAAAAGGGGATATACCCATCTATGAACCCGGACTTGAAGCCCTTATAAATAGGAATGTCATCAAGAAAAGACTTTTCTTCACATCAGAAATTCAAGATGCCACCGATGGCGCTGAAGTTATATTCATAGCTGTGGGAACTCCCCCCGGAGAAGACGGATCTGCTGATCTGACTCATGTACTGGCTGTAGCCCGCGACATAGGCAAATCGCTTTCACAATATTGTGTGGTAGTCACCAAAAGCACTGTACCGGTAGGGACATCTGAAAAAGTCCGTACGGTGATCATTGAAGAGCTGAGGAGAAGAAAAGTATCTGTTCCGTTCGATGTTGCATCCAATCCTGAATTTCTTAAAGAGGGTGCTGCTGTGGAAGACTTTCTTAAACCTGAAAGGATAGTAGTAGGAACTGATACTGAAAGGGCAATGGAATTAATGAGGAAGCTTTATCTTCCTTTTGTCCTTAATAATCATCCAATCCTATTCATGGATATCCCATCTGCTGAAATAACCAAATATGCTGCTAATGCAATGCTTGCTACCAGGATTAGTTTTATAAACGAAATAGCCAATCTGTGCGATATACTTGGGGCAGATATAAATTCAGTTAGAAAAGGCATTGGTAGTGACTCGAGGATAGGAAGTAAATTCATGTATCCCGGCACAGGTTATGGAGGTTCATGTTTCCCGAAGGATATTAAAGCTATAATTAAAACAGCAGCCGATAACGGATATGAGCTTAATGTTATTAAGGCTGTGGAGAAAGCCAATGAGTTGCAGAAGAACGTCATTCTCAATAAAATGCTTGGCTATTTTAATAATGATCTTAATAACAGGTTAATAGGCATATGGGGATTATCATTCAAACCAAAGACCGATGATATCAGGGAGGCATCCTCTATTTATCTTATAAACAAATTATTAGGGAAAGGTGTCAGGATACGGGCATATGACCCTGCAGCAATGGAAGAGACCAGAAGGCTTCTTGGAGACAGAATTGAATATGCTTCTGATCCCTATGAGGTGGTTGCCGGTGCTGATGCCCTGGCCCTGATGACAGAATGGTCGGAGTTCCATCTGCCCGATTTCGTAAAGCTTGCAGGGCTAATGAAAAATAAGGTTATTTTTGACGGAAGGAATATTTATAACCCTGATGAACTAAAGAAACTGGGTTTTAAATACTTTGGCATCGGGCGCAGGTAACGGATATAACGGTTGGTTGACAAAATGTAACAGGTTATTGAATAATACAACCTATATTCATATAAAGCAGATTTAAATTGAATATTATTATTTCTTAAAAAATAAACCCATGAAAGGCATTATTCTCGCAGGGGGCTCAGGAACAAGGCTTCACCCGATAACAAGTGCTATATCCAAACAGATGTTGCCGGTATATGACAAGCCAATGATTTATTATCCCCTGTCAGCCCTGATGCTTGCAGGTATTCGCGATATACTGGTAATATCAACGCCACGTGATCTTCCAGGATTCAGGGACCTTCTGGGAGATGGTCATGATCTCGGATTGAGATTCAGCTTCAGGGAGCAGCCTTCACCCGATGGACTTGCCCAGGCATTCATAATAGGGGAGGAATTTATAGGTGATGATCCCGTCTGCATGATACTGGGAGATAACATATTTTACGGCCACGGTTTCGGAGATGTACTGCTAAAAACGGCGGAACTGAAGAAGGGAGCATGCATTTTCGGTTATTATGTCAACGATCCCGAACGCTACGGCGTGGTTGAATTTGATAAACACAAAAAAGTTACCAGTATCGAGGAAAAACCTGTAAAGCCGAAATCGAATTTTGCAGTAACCGGGTTGTATTTCTACGACAATACTGTCGTTGAAAAGGCAAAGTCACTTAAGCCATCAGCAAGAGGAGAACTTGAGATCACGGATCTTAACAGGCTCTTCCTTCAGGAAGGCAGTCTTGAGATCAACCTTATGGGAAGAGGTATGGCATGGCTTGATACAGGTACATATGAAAGTCTGCTGCAGGCAGCCAATTTCATTGCCACACTTGAGCAGCGCCAGGGTCTGAAGGCATCCTGTATTGAAGAAATAGCATATAAACGGGGATATATCGACAAGGAACAGCTGATAGAACTTGCCCAGCCTATCAAGAAAAGCCAGTATGGGAAATATCTTCTGAGAATAGCCTCTGAAGAGATAATTATTTTTGATGGTATAAAATAATTGCATGGCAGGAATGGAAATTATAAAAACTGAACTCAAGGATCTCCTGGTAATTAAAGCAAAAGTTTTTAACGATGCGAGGGGTTATTTTTTCGAAAGTTATAATCAGTCTGAACTGACCGGTGCCGGAATTTCATTCTCACCTGTCCAGGATAACGAATCAAAGTCCTCTAAAGGAGTAATAAGGGGTTTGCATTACCAGCTGAATCCATATGCCCAGTCAAAACTGATAAGAGTTATCCTGGGGAAGATTTATGATATTGCCCTTGATATCAGAAGGAATTCGCCAACCTTCGGTAAATGGTTTGGCATTGAACTTGATTCCGTATCCAAGGACCAGTTGTTTATTCCGAAAGGCTTTGCACATGGCTTCTCAGTGTTGAGCGATTTTGCCATAATAGCATATAAATGCGACAATTTTTATAATCCTAAATATGAAAGAGGTATATCATTGCACGATCCCGAAGTGAATATAGACTGGAAACTTGGGATCCACACTCCCCTGATAAGTGATAAGGATATGAAAAATCCATTATTGAAATATGCTGAGATGAACTTTTAATACTTGATTTTATGGCTGTGATATTAATTACCGGATCTGAAGGTCAGCTGGGCAACGAGTTAAGGATCTTATCTAAGAATTACTATGGCTATGATTTTATGTTCACAGATATTGACACCCTTGACATAACACAAAAAGATCAAACAGAGGCCTTTATCAGGGAAAAAAGACCGGGATGGATAATCAACTGTGCCGCGTACAACTTTGTTGATAAAGCTGAATCAGAAACGGAGAGGGCAATGCTTATCAATGGAACTGCAGTAAAAAACATCACGGAGATCATAACAGGTACGGAATGCAGGCTTATTCATATCTCTACGGATTATGTTTATGATGGGAAAAACAATATCCCATATAATGAAAATGTTCAGCCTGCACCTCTGACAGCTTATGGCAGATCAAAACTAGCCGGTGAGAAATATGCACTTATGCATTATGGCTCAATGGTAATAAGGACCTCGTGGCTCTATTCATCATTTGGAAATAATTTTCTGAAGACCATTTTGAAAAATGCGAAGGAGAAAGAATCACTGAATGTTATATTTGATCAGACAGGTACACCTACATATGCTGCTGACCTTGCCGGTACAATCTTGCATATTGTTTCCGGCGTGATCAAAAACCAGTTCGTGTTGAATGCCGGTTTATATAATTATTCAAATGAAGGAACATGTTCCTGGTATGATTTTGCCGTGGAAATAGTGCGTGAAGCCCGGCTTGGTTGCAGTATAAGGCCAATCCTGTCGAAAGATTACAAAACGTCTGCTCAACGGCCCTCCTATACAGTTATGGACAAAAGCAAGATAAAAGATAATTATGACCTGGTTATACCGCACTGGCGAACGAGTCTTAAACAGTGCATGAAACTATTATAAAAAGACACTATGCTGACAATTGAAGAGATAAGGGACAGGGCAGCCATATGGCTTGGTGATGATTTCAATGAAGAAACCAGGAGAGAAGTAAAAGAAATGCTAGAAAATGATGAAAAGAAGCTGGTGGATGCATTTTACCAGGATCTTGAATTTGGTACAGGAGGACTTAGAGGCATTATGGGTGGGGGCACTAACAGGATGAATATTTACACCCTTGGAATGGCAACCCAGGGTTTGTCAAACTATATTATAAAACAGTCCGGCACAAAGGGGATAAAAGTTGCCATAGCTTACGATTGCCGTAATAACAGCCGCTATTTTGCTGAAACAACAGCAGACATATTCTCAGCTAACGGGTTTGACGTTTATCTCTTTGAATCCTTGCGCCCCACGCCTGAGCTCTCATTTGCAATCAGGCATTACCAATGCCAGAGTGGGGTTGTTATAACGGCATCCCATAATCCGCCTGAATACAATGGCTATAAAGCCTACTGGGATGATGGGGGCCAGGTTGTCGCACCTCACGATGCAGCAATAATTGAAGAAGTAAGAAAGATAAGATCAGTAAGAGATATAAAATTTGAAGGGAACAGGGACAGGATAAAAATAATCGGCAAAGAAACAGATGATCTCTTCCTTTCGGAAGTCAGGAAGCTCTCACTTCATCCCGGCATCATCAGCAAATATAATGATATTAAAATAGTATATACACCTATACACGGAACAGGTATCAAAGCTATACCTCCCGCTTTGAAAATGTCAGGTTTCAGGAATATAATTAATGTTCCCGAACAGGACATAATCGATGGGAATTTTCCTACCGTTGAATCTCCCAATCCCGAAGAGCCCGGAGCCATGAAAATGGCAATTGAAAAAGCTGTTGAAACTGATGCAGAACTGGTCATGGCTACAGATCCTGATGCCGACAGGCTGGGACTGGCTGTTAGGAACAAGAGCAACGAATTCATATTGCTTAACGGAAATCAGACCTGTGTGCTTCTGCTGTGGTATATCCTTTCCCAGTATAAGGAATGCAATAAATACACAGGAAATGAATATATCATAAAGACAATAGTCACAACCGATCTTATTGAAAAGATAGCAGACAGGTACGGTGTAGAATATTTCAATGTGCTTACCGGTTTCAAGTTCTTTGCTGAACTTATAAGAAAAAATGAGCCTGACAGGAAATATATCGGAGGAGGGGAAGAAAGTTATGGTTTTCTCCCTGGAGAATATGTCAGGGATAAGGATTCGGTGGGCTCATGTTTACTGGCTGCCGAAGCCGCAGCCTGGGCTAAAAGTAAAAGTAAATCACTTTATGGACTTCTTACAGATATTTACCTTGAATATGGCTTTTACAGGGAAAGACTGATGAATATTGTCAGAAAAGGAAAAGCAGGTGCGGATGAAATAAGAAACATGATGTCGGGATACAGGACCAATCCTCCTGCTTTAATAAATAACAGCAGGGTTGTAAGAATAACCGATTATGAAAAACTGGAAACATATGACCTGGTATCAGGAGTTAAAAAATCCTTTGAATTTAACAGGTCAAATGTCATGCAGTTTTTTCTTGAGGATGGTTCGAAAATATCAGTACGACCTTCAGGCACTGAACCAAAGATAAAGTATTATTTCAGTGTCAATAGCAGGCTTGAATCAGCTGAAAGGATGGAAGAGATAGAAGAAATGCTTGATGAAAGGATTGATGGAATAATAAAGGATATGAAGCTGGGATAAGGACCAGGCAATAAAGCGACAAATCCAAATACCTGAGGATAATTTTACTTACTCCCCTATTATCTTAACTAGCACCCGTTTACGACGTTTGCCATCGAATTCTCCATAGAATATCTGTTCCCAAGGTCCGAAGTCCATTCTGCCATTCGTGACAGCGACAACGACTTCACGGCCCATAAGTGTGCGCTTAATATGAGCATCTGCATTATCTTCAAAACCATTGTGCTGATATTGACTGTAAGGTTTCTCAGGGGCAAGTTTTTCAAGCCATACTTCAAAGTCATGATGAAGACCTGATTCGTCATCATTAATGAAGACACTTGCTGAAATATGCATTGCATTAACAAGTATCAAACCTTCTGTAATATTTGATTCTTTTAAGCATATTTCAACTTGATGAGTGATGTTTACAAATGCTCTGCGAGTAGGTATCTCAAACCAAAGTTCTTTTCTGTATGATTTCATGATTTTTCAATTTTATTAAATTTTAAAGTTATAAAGATATTTTCAGAATCTTGAGATAGAACACTTGTATGAAATTATAATATTGTTGAAATTACTTTAGCATGATGCCGCTTAACCGGTCAAATACAGCTAAAGATTCCCCTTGCACCAATATATCGAGCCGGAGTGTTGATGAAGGCTAACAATCGTTATAGAAGAGACTTCCTGCTACTATCCGGGAGATCCTTCACTACACTTCGTTCCGTTCTCTAAATTTATCTCGAGCAGGTACGCATCTGCGCCGTTGTGTCACTGTGCCTTGCTATCAATCCTCCGTAAAGAAATCCTGCGAGAAGTTGACAAGGTAGACTCTGTCTGTAGCCCTGGTAAGGGCTGTATAGAACCAGCGGAGATAATCAATAGTTATCTCATTGCGGTTAAACATGCCCTGGTCGATAAATACCCTTTCCCACTGGCCACCCTGTGCCTTATGGCAGGTTACTGCATATGAAAATTTAATCTGCAGTGCATTGAAATAAGGATTATTTCTTACAGCCTCAAATTGTTTCTTCCTGGTTCGTAAGCTGACATAATCGGCAAGTATAGTCTGAAATAGCTCCCTGTTTTTTTCGGCCGGGAGAGCCGGAGTATCAAGGTGAAGGACATCCAGCATTACCTTCGTTTCAATTTCCAGTCCGTAATCGGGGAAATTAAGTACCATCTCAGCAAAACGAAAACCGTATATCTCTTCATATTTCCTGATACGTCTTACCTCTGCTATATCACCATTTGCGATAAAACCTGTTGTGTCTTCCTCCTCATTAAGGATAGTATAATTATTTTTAACCACCATCACCATATCACCCGGACTTATCTCCTCCTCCCTGAAGAATACCCTGTTACGTATTCCCTGGTTATACCGGTTAGCCTGCTTATTTGAATTAACAATGATTATTGTGCCTTCCATACCGCTCATCCCATAAGCATTTGAAAGCTCTTCAATAAGATCTTCACCTGAAAGCCTTCTTATATCGTTGTAGTTGTTGCAGTCTATGGCAGGATGAGACAGGTCATTCCCGGCAACCTGCAGTCGCACCTGTGTGGCATTCATCAGCACACCGGATGTCTCACTCTGGCGTACTACCTGTTTCAGTTCACAGGACACGAGCCCAAAACCATATTCAGCCAGGGCTGCAGGATCGAGTGCAGGACTGAGATTTGAGCCCACGGGTGGCAGCTGGGCTCTGTCGCCAACGAGGATCAGCTTGCAGTCCGTCCCTGAATAAACATATTCTATCAGGTCATCCAGTAGCCTTCCACTGCCAAATAAAGAGGAATCGCCGGCAATGTTTGAGACCATAGAAGCCTCATCAACAATAAAAAAAGCATTCCGGTGCAAATTCCTGTCAAGTGAAAAACTACCGATCCCATCTTTTAGTGATTTCTGGCGGTAGATCTTCTTATGTATAGTAAATGCCTGCTTCCCTGCAAATGACGACAGGACCTTAGCAGCCCTTCCGGTTGGAGCCAGCAGGACGGAACGCATGCGAAGAAGGTCAAGTGTCCTGACAATTGAACTTATGACACTGGTCTTTCCGGTACCGGCATATCCGGTTATCAGAAAAATCACATCATTATTATTATCACATATATAGGATGCCAGACTTTTTAATGCCTCAGACTGGTCATCAGTCGGTACATTTCCCAGGTTACTGACCAGATTATTATATATTATCGTATCGCGCATGAGTATTTAGTCATGTCTAAAACAGCCACTTGATTTTTTTTCATATTTTTGTTCGTAAACTTAGCTAATCCTGATAACAATAAGAAATGCCTTTCCTCGAGCTTTTTGATGAGACCCTTGATATAAATTCCACCGCGAATTATGAGCTTGCTGTTCAGGTAAGTCCTGACGGGCTGGCCTTTTCAATTCTTGACACCATCAGGAACAAGTTTGTAATGATCAGGGCTTTTGAACCTGATGAAAACAAATATTTCAGTGCTACAAACATCAGTGAGATCATCAGCAAGGACGATTTTTTATCCCAGCATTATAAGAAGGTCCACATCATAATGCCTTCGCAGAAATTTACCCTTGTGCCCTCGGCTCTGTATGATCCGGGTAAAAAAGAGGAATATTTTACCCTTAACCACAGTAATGAAGATAATGATCCGGTAAGTTCCAATAAAATAGAAGATCCCGATGGTTATCTTGTTTTTTCTGTGCGGGACTCAATCAGTAAGTTGTTTGCGGATTTTTATCCCGGTGTTTTCCCGGCTCATCATTTGAAACCGTTGCTGTATCATATATCACATGCCAGGAAGATTTCCCACGGAAATTATATTCACCTTCATGTGGAACGCGATTATTTCAACCTTATAATAGGTGACAGCAACAGTCTCAGATTCTGCAATTCATTCAGCTACAGAAATATATCCGATATAATGTATTATGTGCTTAATGTGCTGAAGAACCTTGGCATCAGCCAGGAAGAAACCATCTTTTTCAGCGGATATACTGAGAAATATGACGACCTGTCTTCAGGTATAGCAATGTATATAAGGACAGTCAAATTCGCAGAGCCTTCGGGGAAATTTACATTTAGCTATATTTTTAACGATCTGGAACTTCAAAGGTTCCTGCCTCTTTTCAGTATTGTAAGTTGCGAATAATCGGTGGTAAATACAGGGGAAGGAGGATTGAACCTCCCCCGGGTTTCCGTGCGAGACCCACGACGGATTTTGCCCGGGAAGCACTTTTCAACATACTTAATAACAGGATTGACTTTGAAGACATAAACATCCTTGATCTGTTTTCAGGCACGGGAAGTATAAGCTATGAATTTGCCTCAAGGGGTGCTCTTGCTGTACATCTTGTAGAGAAGGATATTAGACATATTTCCGGTATCAGGAAGATAATACAAGAAATAGGCTTCGAGAACATAAAACCTGTTCATATAGATGTAAAAGCCTACCTGAAAACCTGTTCAACAAAATATGATGTGATTTTTGCCGATCCTCCCTATGATCTCAGCTGGCTTAAAGACCTGCCCGATCTTGTAATGAATTCCGGTGTTCTTAAAACAGATGGATTCTTTATTCTTGAACATCCCAGGATGATGAAGTTCAACTACCATAAACTATTTTTCGAACACAGGAGCTATGGTGGAGTTAACTTCAGTTTCTTTCGTTATGAAACATAATGATACCCTTCTTGAAAAACAGTAATAACAGACACTCCTTCAAAAACATCACAATATCAATTTCCATTACCCAGGTCTATTCCTTAACAATCTTCTTTACATAGCTGCCACTCCCTGTTATTATCTTCAACAGGTACATCCCGGGGGTAAATGATCTCATATTCAGATTATATCTTTCAGCTCCTACATTTATATCGGTAAGGATATGGCCCTGCAGGTTTATAAGCTGAAGTGATATGATGGTTTCCCCTGCTTCGATATGTAAAATATCCTTAACAGGCAGGGGATAAAGCTTTATCCCGTCATCTGTTATGACATCATTAACTCCCATAATTGAATTGTTGGATGCAATCCAGTTAATGGCCTGGCTGTTATCTGAATTCAGATCAGGAAGTTCAAGATAATAGCCATTGGCACTTGCATCGGGCCAGGGATACTGGGTGGAATATACCACGCTGTCTATTACATTTCCGAAAGCATCGACAAGCACCAGCGATTCTCCCGAGTTGGAGAGATTCCTTGTGTACTGACCAAAGGGGTGAAAACCATATTTTGAAAGGAATACCTGGCTTTTACTGGCAAGTACCAGTGATGAACCTGTTTCAAGAAAGGATCCTGCAGGAAACTGGTAAACAAATCCGGTTCCGCTGAAATACAAACCTGTAAGGTCGGCTGTCTGATCACCGTTATTTGTAATCTCGATGAATTCCTGGTCTTTACTGTCGGGATAAGACAGAGTTGAGTCGGGGAAATACATTATCTTATCGATAACCAGGTCAGGCACATAATCATTGCTACAGGCTGTACAGGGTCCCATGTTTGTTGTCATCCACGTCTCCCTCTGGTTGATAAAGGTTTTTATTTTCTGCACTTCTGTTTCATGGAAGGGTGAAGTGTTCCACATGGCATTTTCTCTGGATACAGCCTCAGTTATCGTCGAATCTGCTTTATCAATAAGGCTGTCAATAACAAGGGGGTTAAGCGGTTGACCCGGACTGATGAGTTCATTCCATCTCTTCGACATATAACACCTGAATTTGGTGTTGTAAAAAAGGTTTTTCCAGAACAATGGTCCTTCATTATCACCATTTGAGAACTGCCATGTATCTGTCTTGCTCCTGTCGAAACCCCAGAAGAACAGATCATACCCGAATGTAAGATCCTGGTCCCAGATTGGTCCGGCTCTGAGTTTTCCGTTCCTGTCCTTATGAAAATATGTACTGAACTGGTATGCATCAGCATTGGCGGATAATTCATTTATGATCATATAATCGATGAAAGAAGGAATGTCTATGACAGACGGGAATCCATCGGTAACAGAAGTATTTCCGGCGGCGGCTGTGTTGCTAAGTCTTTCGAACTGAGAACGGATATAGTTATTTTGCATCAGGGTAACATTCTCAGGTTTAGGCAGTTCATGGATGAAGGCAACCGGATCAATCCCGGCACCGCTGGGCATTGTCCAGGCCACCGGATCTCCCCCTGTGGTCTTATCTGCTTTTGTAATATACCCTCCTGTTACATCAGGGTAAGAGTCGTCTGTAGGTTCTATTTTTATGACATTGACCCTGTCATGTCCCTGTTTTACCTTTTCCAGCAGAAGGTAAAGGCCCTGGTATTGCCCGTTGATCAGCACCTCACAGTATACAGTCCTGCTTGCATATTCACCTATCTTTCTGGAAAGGTTATAACAGATAAAGTTGCGTAAAAGTGATGTTTCAAACACCAGTGAGTTCAATATCCAGTCATTGTCTTTGGGAAGACCAAGGATACTTACATTATTGTTTGTGACACCATCAGCCTCTTTGGTTGAAAACCCATATTGTTTTTTTGGAGCTGTCTGGGAACTGGATCCACGTATCTCTATATCTATCCTTCCGTCATAATTGAGGAACTGCGATGAATCCTTATCAGTCAGATAGTTTCTCATGCCCCCTCCCCTGTTAATGATTTTCATATCCCCTTTTATCCTGGGATCATCAAGTATTGGAGCACTATTATCTGTGTTTATTATTACTATTGGAAGGTTAGATGAAGTAAATTCAACCGGGGCAACAAACCATGAAGGAACCGGCCGGAAATAATATGATGAGTTCTCTATGCCGAAGGAAAGCCATGCACTGGCTGTCATATCGGATGATGTTGAGGTGGCATTGTGTACCTGGACAGCCAGTACGTTCTCACCTGGGAGCAGGCAGCTGTCGAGCATTTTTTTATCCAGGATGAAGGTAGAAGGCAGACCTCCGGTATACATTGTTGCCTCATGGTCACTGCCGTACTGGTCATGTGCAGGATGAGTTCCTGTGATACCGGCACGTGCAATTTCCTTATCATTCAGATATGCTACGAAAGCATCATCGTAATCCATATTGAAAACTGCCTCCCCAATTACTGAAGTATCTTCAACTGCGAATTTTATTCTTATATAAACTGAGGGCGTTGGTGGAATGACAGTATTGTCGTCACCATCGGAATAGCCAAAGCCGCCCATTCCCTGAGGCCAGGAACTGTCATCAAAAGAGAGGCTGCGCCAGTTTGCATCGGGTTCTGTAGTACCTACAAAATAATTCCATATATCGGTATTATAAATGGCAGTCTCCCAATGATTAATAACCTGTGCATCAAGCATATTTAAGGACCATGACGACATGATCATCAATAAAACGACCAGCTTCTTCATTTTAAAAAAATTAATCTGAACGGATCATCCATGTTCACAACATACGCCAGGCTCAGGATTCACGATCTGTCAGTTACAATGAGTTCTTAAATGTACCATAATTATGGAAAAGTAAAAAAATATTCGTCAAATGTGGGTCAGGATTAGTGTATATTTAAATGTCGTATAAGACAAAAATTTTTACAATGATTTATTTTGCATAAATAAAAATTAGATTAATTTTGCTGCGCAATTAATGGTGCGGTAGTTCAGTTGGTTAGAATATCGGCCTGTCACGCCGAGGGTCGCGGGTTCGAGTCCCGTCCGCACCGCAAGACCCGCAAAACTCCGATGATAATTCATCGGAGTTTTTGTTTTCAGGAATCCGTTGGAAGCTCGCTTACATAAGGATGACTGAAAACAAAGAACCAACTGCTGCAAAGCAGCATTGGTTTTGCGGGGCTTGCAGGGTTACCCGTGGTAGGAAAGGGTCCGCGAACTACGCAACAGCGTGGTGAGCAATCCCGTCGGTAACTTCGCTGCGAAGCAGCATTGGTTTTGCGGGGCTTGCAGGGTTACCCGTGGTAGGAAAGGGTCCGCGAACTACGCAACAGCGTGGTGAGCAATCCCGTCGGTAACTTCGCTGCAAAGCAGCATTGGTTTT